>Ga0154748_1165_pt1 | contig 18646 bp, 20 predicted proteins | sample Rifle2008BG16ft_FD_105756 | JGI IMG/M metagenome (GOLD analysis project Ga0154748, IMG submission 105756) | Deltaproteobacteria bacterium RBG_16_50_11
GAAAGGCGGTAGACATTGTCCGTGACATGGTCGAGGTGTTCAAGATTACGTCTGCACCTTTCCCTCAGCTCCGTCTGATCTTCGTTCAATTTTTTTTCCAACAGAGTGAACTCGATCCTCAGAAAAGCCAGTGCACCCCCTAATTCATCGTGCAGTTCCCTCGATATTCTCTTCCGTTCGTCCTCTTGGGCACTCAGGAGTTTGGAAGAGAGATCTTGAAGCTGGCTCTCACTGGCCCGCAAGGACTTCTCGATTTCCCCCCGTTTTTTGAGTTCCTCCTCAAGCTGCCAGTTGGAAGTCACCAAATCCATGGTGCGTTTTTCTACCAGCTCCTCCAGGCTCCCCTTGTATTTCTCTAATTCTTCGGTCCGGAACTGCAATTGTTCATTGGCCTTCTCCAGCCTCATCTCCGCAGCCTTCCGCCGGGCTTCCCGGCTCCAGAGCCCTGTTATTGCAATCAACACGATGAAGGTCCAGGCAAGAAGAACGCTCCAAAAGAGACGTTTTGATCTGGCCAAAGCGCGGATTTGATTCCTTTCGAGAACAATCTCTAAAGCTTCAGCTTTGTTTTGAATTTCCCTGTAAACCGCGTGAAAGCGTTTATCCGGGGCCGGGCTGATTGGAGCCACGAATGCGTCCTGAAATCGCTGGTGAGCAAGCGTTTTGAACTGAGTCAACAGGGAATAGATATCCTCCACTCTCTTTCGCAGTTTTGAATCCTTCAGAGGCTTTATTGGCAGGCCGTGTTCGGATTTCCCGCCCTTCAGGGCTGCCTCGGCCAGGCTAATGGCCTGGTCAATTTGACCATTGACTTTTTCGATATCCTGTTCACCGGAGAATTTTTCGAAGTCCACTATAACATCTCCGGAGATAGCCTCTTCCAACCAGATATGGGATGTTGCAGTTTTGATCTGAATATCCATGAGGACATCAGCGAGAGAAAAATTCGTGCGTTCTCCTTCGCTGATGCGATCGATCCATAGGAGCATCACGATTGACAGCAGGCCTAAAACGAAAACCGCTATTGGCGTCCAGTATATTCGCCGGGACGATTTTCGGGTCACCGGGGCCTGTCCTGTCTCTCCTGTTTCATCTTGCACATCATCGTCCAAAGGAGGTCTCTCCTCTTGTCACATGGCAGACTCTCATGGCCGTTGGAAAGGATCGATCTTTTTCACTTTTCTTACCGTTGAATTTTCATCTGTATTTGACAGGTAGGAAATCTGTTTTTTGCAAAAATCTTGCCAATTATTATGAGTTTAAAGTTAAAAATGGGTTTGTAACCCAATGAAATTTCACCAATAATTTTTAACCGACATTGAAAGATAAATTAATAGGAGACAAAAATTGTAAAACCTAAACTTTTTGCGTACACTGATGGATAGAAACTTTCCACATTCTGAAACCCAGGGATACCGGGCATGTTGAGCCTTCTCAGTTTTGTGAGTAATCATTCACCTCTTGATATCTCCCCAGTTGTCTGCTCGAAGTCTCCTTCAACCCGTAACCTGATCAAATATGAAAGTAAATGGGTAAAAACATGTATTTTTAGGGTGTAAACTCATTAAAATAGGGATGTAAAGTAGAGTTGTACCTAAGGCCCTGGCTCTTCTATATGTCTTCAGCATAGCTTCCGAATGACTCAATGGAATCGAAACTCATATTTCTGTACAAAATCAATAAATTGGGCCATAAATGAATGCGTTGTTTACTATTTGTTGACTAACTCTTGGGGTCATGGGCGCACACCTGAAAATTGGCAAAATTGAAAGTAGGAATCTAGTTGTGGCATTGAGGAGATCAGGGCGTGGCGGTTCAAATCCGCCCGTGACCAGGTGAAATTTGGGAAAAAAGCAGGGATAGATTTTCTTTTTCTCTCAGATATTTACTGATCTGACCCATGATGAAATTGATTTTAACTCCAAAACCCAATCCTCTTGCTTGAGGCACAAGAAATGTGACGATCCCACCCAATTCGAATCTCCCATTCCTGAGAAGAAAGATAGGCGCTCCACTGTCTCCTTCAACGGTGACAGCGGAAATTCCAAAGAGGGTTTCATTCGTAGTAGAGACTTCTCCTCTCTCGCCGTAACGAACGAAATTCAGTTGGGTTACATATCCGGTACGGATATTCAATCCAGTCTGAAAATTGCCAAAAAGAAAAACGAAATCTCCTATCTTGAAATCGTCGGAATTGCCAATCGTGAAAGGGATATGATGGATTTTCTCCTCGGTCTTCAAAAGAGCAAAATCTTTTTCCTCATCGGAATAGACAACGTGTGACTTAATCCGGGATCCATCGTCAAGAAGAAGAGAGGTTTCCTCCTCCAGTTTTTGATCATCTGGAATCTGCAATTCAATAGGTCCTAAGGGAGTGATCATCTGAAAGGATTTGATCTTAACCACGTGCCGGGTCGTCAGAAGATGATACGGGTCCAGGGAGATGGCCAATCCGATGGCACTTACCGTCGGGGTGAACTCTCCCAGTTTGAATTTTAAAGAAGTTTGGATTCGAAACACATTGGACGCGATGAGGTCAAGTTCCTTCTTTTTTGGATCCATATGAATGGGAGAGTTCTCATATGGACGAAAAGATCCTTTGCCCACGAAGGAACTGCACCCGGACAACAAAACGGCGAAGAGCAAAATAACAATAAGTGAGATCCCACTTGATTTTTTCATCTATCTTCCTTAATCTAATTATAAAAGGATAATAAAGTTGATGAAACGTATAAATCATACTTCCTTCATCCTTTTTTTCTTCTTTATCGTTTCTTTTCTTCTCTTTTCAGCCTGCCCGGCTTCTTCCTTGTCTGCCAACGATGTGGAAAGAGAGGTCATGAGACTTTTTGAGCGATCTGAATTAATCCCACACGTTAGAATTACTCCCGCCGAAAACGACCGATTTGTCATCGAGCTGATCTTCAACATAGGAGACCGGTGGGGACGGGATGGATTTGTGCTCGCTTTGGCGAAGGTCGCTCTCACAAAAGTTTATGAATCCAATTTGCCACTCGCTCAAGGAATCGTTAAGATCTACTCCGCCCAGACGGAGGCTCTCCATCTCGGCGTTGGCATGAATCAGGCGAAACAAATGAGCTGGGCGGACAATTTAAGTCCCTCCGGGTTCTTCGATATGCTTCGATCCTGTGTCCATTGGGGGAAAAGTCCTGAGGACCGCACGTACTTTATCGAACACAGGCATATCATCAAACCTTCCCCTGTCATATCCCTGCCACCGGATTCCTAAACAGCCCTTTATGTCAAAGTTTTTATTGATGGCGGCAATCGTTATAGAGATAGAGCATTTTTTCTATTCTTTCCTGGTCAAGTCTCTTTGCAACTTCTCGATTGTTTTCGTGAATCGTCGAAAGAGTGGAGAGTAGAAGGGCCACCACCAAACGGCCGATCTTTGTCTAGAAATTCCTTTTTGCCCAGGAAAGGTATTCGCTCAGGAGGGAGACGCTAAGAGGAGGGCTCTTCCCAAATCACAGGGGGACCAGTCTATTCAGAATGAGGCCAACGATGAGGAGGATGCCAAAGATCGTATTCAGTTTGGCGGTGATGGCATCGGCAGCTTCCGGGATCTTTTCCATGAAGCCTTTCAGGAGGTAAATGGCTTTTGGGAGAGAGAGGAGAACGAGGAGACCCCAGGGGCTCAAGATTCCCAGGACAACTATTCCAATGACATAAAGATAAACAGCCAGGATGAGGCCTGCATAGAGGAAGAGACTTCTCCGGCTGCCGAGCAGAATCCCGATGGTTTTGATCCCCTGGCGGGAGTCATAAGCGATGTCCCGGATATTGTTCGCCAGAAGAACCATTCCTACCAGAATCCCAAAAGGAATGGAGACATAGAAAGCCTTCAGGGAAAGATCCTGTCGTTGAACCGCGTAGGCCCCTTCGAACATCAAAGGCCCCCACATGAGAAAAACGAAGAGCTCTCCCCACGCCTTATACTTATATTTGACCGGGGCAGCCGTATAAAATAGGCAGGCCAAAAAACCGATCAATCCGATCCAGAAGATAAGCATGGAGCGCCCGAAGGAAAGGATCAACCCGATCAGAATGGTGATCCCGTTGAGAACGATCGCTTCGGTAAGAAGTTGGCCGGGAGTGAACATGCCGGTAAGAATGGGTTGAGGACGGTAGCGCGCCGTAGGAGAATCAGGCTGGTCCACCTGATAACGGGTGTCAAAATAGTCGTTGTATACGTTTGCAGCCGCATGGAAACAGACGATCCCAATACCTACCAGGGCGTACCACCCCCAGAGGATAGGACCGTCCTCTGCAGCGAGAAGGGTTCCTACCGAAACGGAGATCAGGGACATGGTGAAAGACCAGGGACGGGTAGCGATGAAATAATCTATGATTCTTTGCCCGAATTTCTTTTCCGTTTTTTGCATAATGGTATCAATATAAAAGAAACCCCGCCCCCCGGCAAGAGAAAAAACAGATTTAGAGGGCGACTAAAGTCGCCCCTACCCCGTTTAGTTGAGGCATTGCCGGATTTGGAAAATTTGAATTGATAACTCCAATTTTATGTGTAAAATGGAGTTAGATCCATGAAGGAGGTGCCAGAATGACAGGCTACGTTGGAAACATCGAGAAGCAGACATTGAAGAACAATTATTTCAGACAGGTTTTGTTCACCGCTAAAAATGCTCAACTGGTTGTGATGTGTCTTCAGCGAGGAGAGGAGATTGGAGACGAGGTCCACTCTAACGTAGACCAATTCTTCAGGATTGAACAAGGCGAGGCGAAATTCATCTTCAATGAAAAAGAGGAGCATGTTGTCCATGACGGCGAGGCGGTCATTGTCCCGGCAGGAACCTTCCACAACGTGATCAACACCGGAAAGGGACGGTTGAAACTATACACGATCTATTCACCGCCAAACCATCCTGATGGCACGGTGCACAAGACCAAGGCCGAGGCGGACAAAGCCGAAGAGGAGCATCATGCCCACTGAGTGCATGGGAGGGGTGAATCCTCAGATTTATGGAACGTGGGTTCTGAAGTACCCTTGCTAAAATGCTTCAGAACCTGCGTCTTCTATTTCTCAGTTGTGATTAGTGACCGGACAAAAAAGATCAGTGCTTTAAACTATTTCCGAGAATAAGCATTCTCGGAAGTCATTTTCAAAAAGACCCGTGAAAAATTCACGGGGCATTTAAAATGGCTTCAAAGTCCAGGGGCAAGATCTATTTCTTAAGGCTACATGCGGCAACTGGCAAAAGTTTCCTCCTCTTTCTTAATTTTTCACAAATTTTTCTGCCAGTTGGTCATCGCTAAGCTTGAGGTCAACTGGGCCGATTAATTCCAGCTCCAGCGCTTTGTTTATTCTATAACAAAAACCGGCCTTGCAATTTAAGCCCTTGACCTCCTTGTCCATCCGAAAAACGAAGATATTGCCGGGCGCAAACATTCTTATATTGGGTTCGCCAGTATTGATATTCAAATCAATGAAAACTTTGCCTTTGGTCGTGACGCCGTCTTGCGCCACTATAAAAAGCGTATCCGCTTTTTTAGAATCAGAACACGAAGTTAAAACAAGACACAGCATAAAAACACAAATTGCCAATGCTTTCTTTTTCATATCCACTCCCCCTTTCCTGTTAAAGAACAGTCCTCATCCCCTATCTCCCGGTGGCTTTGATTTCAGAAAATACCCATTCTCGGAAGTCATTTTCCAATTAAAAAACCTGGCTTCATGATTTTGAATGCCAACAGTACAGCTGGGTTACGTAATATTAATGAAGTAAGAAGATGTCCTTTACGAAGCTATTTTTCGACCCCCATCTTGAATTCTTTTGCGTCTGTTTCAATCACCCCCGGAGGTTGATCGCAATATACCAAAAACACAACATTATGGCAATATCATGGTAATAGGTTATCATCCCGTTGAAATCCTTAACTTTTTGCATTCGCTGGGATGGCTCCATCCCACGGCAAAGTTAGAAACCAGTAGGCAAAAGGCGGTAGAAGGAAAACACCGTGAAAAAAACGGCAGACAAAAAAGGACAGTCATTGAGCGTCCTCTTTTGAAGAAAAAGATTGCCGTCATTGAAGAAGCGTGAATCCGGCTAGAAAGACTCGATTCCCACGCAACAAGGACGGAGCAGGCTTATCAAATCCGGAATAACACGATCTGTGAAGTCATTTCTGAGACATGGCCTAAGAGGCGCGGATTGGGTAAATCGTCAACCTTGGGCAACAGGTCAAGAACGAGGAGGGGTCGTTGAAATCATTGAGATGAAGGCAGCGGGAAAGATATCAGAGGACGTTAGGTGCGGTGTTAAGAAAGGAAAACGGTTTTAGATCTTTGAGAGGCGTTATGGTTTATTTGATTTAATCTGGTGGAATCTATCCCGATCACAGATTAAGAATCTCTCACCTTACAACCGCACCAGATTGGCGCCATAAGTCAGGCCGGCTCCGAAACCAACAAGAATCATAAGGTCCCCTGTCCGGAGCTTCCCCTCCCGGAAGGACTCATCGAGAGCGAGAGGGATAGACGCCGTGGAGTTGTTTCCATATTTGTCTATGGTGACGATCATTTTATTTTCGACCGCCCCATCGGGGAGTTCGAGTCTGGATTCGAGCTCCTCCGCAGCGCTTTTAATGATCCGTGCATTGGCCTGGTGGGGAATGATTCTGTCAACCTGGCTGAGCAGTGTGCGGAGCTCTTTTTTGCTGGCCGTCCCTTCGGGGTCAAGGACCCGCAGACAGCTTTCCGCCATCGCACCTTTGGCGAAAACGTAAACCTTCCGGCCCTCCATCCACATGAACCGATGGTGACTGTTTCGGCTCTTGCGAAGCACCAACGCGTCACGCATCTTGTAATGACCCCCGAGGTGGGATCGGATGATGCCTTCCTTAGCCCTCCGCTGTAAGACCACGGCTCCTGCTCCGTCTCCAAAAAGGACACATGTGTTTCTGTCCTCATAATCGGTGATGGCCGAGAGCTTGTCCGATCCGACCACGGCGACCGTTTTATATTGTCCTGATTTTACAAATTGCTCTGCCACGGCCAGGGAATAATTGAAGCCCGTACACCCCGCCTGCAGATCAAAAAAAGGGATGTTCTTACGAAGGTTCAGAAGGTGTGCGATGTGGCCCGCCGCAGAGGGCCACGCCGGCTCCGTGGTATTGGTTCCCACCACGAGCATGTCGATCTCGGTAGGGTCAATGCCCGCATTACCAATCGCCCTCTCAAGGGCAATTCGGCCCATGGTCACATTGGTTTCGTCTTCCCCTGCAATCCTTCGCTCACGGATGCCTGTCCTTTCAAAAATCCATCGGTCGCTGGTCTGTACCATCTTCTCCAGATCATGGTTTGTAAGGACTTTCTCTGGAACATAAGACCCGGTTCCAATGATTCCAACGTGATTCATACAAAGCCCCCTTCGGAGGTTTTGAATCCAAAATTTGTTTTTGCGTGAAAGAGAAATTAGGGATCAAAAAAGAGTAACCTTTCCTCCAGGTTATGGCAATAGGTCCCTATTTTTTGCATCTCAAGTCTTAACTTTGGGCCTCTTGTTTGATTCGAGGATCTTTTTTCTGATGCGCACGCAGGATGGGGTCACCTCCACCAGCTCATCTTCTTTGATGAACTCGATGGCCTGCTCAAGGGTGAGAAGCTTCGGTGGGATGAGCTGCAAGGCTTCGTCCGACCCTGCTGCCCTCATGTTGGTGAGTTTCTTCTCCTTGGTCACATTGACATCGAGGTCGTTCTCTCTTGAATTCTCACCAATCACCATCCCTTCGTAGACGAGGGTGTTTTCCTTTATGAAGAGTGTCCCCCGGGGCTGGAGGTGATAAAGGGCGTACGTGGTCGTCTTTCCCGGCCGGTCCGCAACCAGGGTTCCGGTAGAGCGTTTGGTCATGGGGCCATGCCACGGATCATACCCATCGAATAGGTGGTTAAAGAGCCCTGTCCCCCGTGTATCGGTGAGAAACTGAGAACGAAAGCCGATCAGCCCTCTCGAAGGAATCCTGAATTCGAGCCGGACCCTGCCGCGGCCATTGTTGTTCATCTTTTGCATCCTGCCTTTGCGGATCCCGACCTGCTGCGTCACAACTCCCAAGAATTCCTCCGGGACATCGATGACAAGATGCTCCATGGGCTCTTGAAGAACGCCGTTTACGCTTCTCGTAATGCTCTCCGGCATGGACACAGAAAGCTCATAGCTTTCCCTTCGGATCATCTCGATCAGGATCGCAAGCTGAAGCTCCCCTCTTCCCATCACCTTGAAAGAATCTGTGGAATCAAAGTCAACCTTGATCGACACATTATAGAGGAGCTCCTTTTCGAGCCGCTCCCTCAGGTTCCTCGACGTGACATATCTTCCTTCCTGCCCGGCAAAGGGCGACGTATTCACCGAAAAAACCATGGAGATGGTGGGCTCATCCACCGCGATCCTCGGAAGGGGCTCCGTCTCTTCAACATCGGAGATGGTGTCCCCGATATTAATCCCTTCAATCCCGGCCAGGGCAACGATATCTCCTGCCCGGGCCTCTTTGATCTCCATTCTTTCGAGCCCCTGGAATCCGTAGAGCGACGTAACCTTCGTCTTGATCGGCTCCCCTTTGCCATTGATCATCGCTACCCAACCCCCAACGTTCACCGAGCCTGAGAAGATCCTTCCGATGGCAAGCCTGCCCACGTAATCGTTATAGTCAATGTTGGTGACCAGGAGCTTCAGCGGCCCTTTTTCATCTCCTTCAGGCGGTGGAACGGCTTGGAGAATGAGTTCAAACAGGCAGCGAAGGTCTTTTTCTTCGTCTTCAGGGTGGAGTTTCGCAATCCCGAGCTTTGCGTTGGTGTAGACAATCGGAAATTCAAGCTGTCTCTCTGTGGCATCGAGGTCGATAAATAGATCGTAGACCTCGTTGAGCACCTCCTGGATCCTCGCGTCCCCTCGATCTATCTTGTTAATCACAAGGATAGGAGGAAGATCGAACTCGAGGGCCTTTTTCAGAACGAATCTTGTCTGGGGCAACGGGCCCTCCGAGGCGTCGACGAGGAGAAGGACACCATCCACCATCTTGAGGGTCCTTTCCACCTCTCCCCCGAAATCCGCATGGCCCGGCGTATCGACAATATTGATCTTGACTCCCTGGTATTCGATCGCCGTATTCTTTGCCATGATCGTAATGCCCCGCTCCCGCTCCAGATCGATATTGTCCATCACCCTATCCTGGACCTTCTCGTTCAGACGGAAAATGCCTGACTGCCTCAGCAAGCCATCGACGATCGTTGTCTTCCCATGATCCACATGGGCAATGAGAGCAATGTTCCTTAAATCTTCGCGCTTCATACGCTCCTTTTAGCGAAGCCCTCAAAGCAATTCTTCAGTCTTCCCGCTGATGCGAGACTCCTTGAGAATGACACTGGCGGAAGGGTTCAGGGTGAAACGGGAAGCGGTTTTTCAACCATGCTTTTACGTGAGGGGGTCCGGCCCCGGGAGATTGGACGGGGCCGTCTCTTGAAGTATTTCTTACTCTCTCGTTTTCCGTTGGGGTGGGAGGCGGCCTGAAGGTTAGGGATGCTCCCATGCCACACGGGATCGATACGGTTCATTCGAAACAGGGATTCCAAGGAGCTCAATTCCTGATCGGTCACAAAGGTCATAGCGATGCCTAATCGCTCCATTCTTCCGGTCCTTCCTGTCCGGTGCGTGTAGGATACCGGGCTGGACGGATAATCATAATTGATCACGTGACTGACATGGCTGAAGTCGAGTCCCCGTCCGGCAACGTCCGTGGCAACCATGAAGGTAATCTCATTGCGGCGAAAACGTTCGAAGATGGATGTTCGCCTCGATTGTTGCAGACCCCCGTGAATATAGGCGATGGATTTAAATTTTCTTTCCAGCTCTTTTGTCAGTTTCTCACCATGATGCCGTGAATTACAGAAAATGATGGCCTGGGAGATCTTTTCCCGCGTTAGGTATTCGGTCAGGGCATGGAGCCGATCACGCTGCCCTGTATGCTGAAAATGGTGAGAAAGACTCTGCGGTGCCACCCGTTCCTTATTCAATTCCACTCTCACGGGGTCTTTCAGATAGGTCTTGACCAGTCGATCGATCTCCTCGGGCATCGTCGCTGCGAAAAACAATGTCTGGTGCTCATGAATCAGACAGGACAGAATCCAGTCGATATCTTCGACAAAACCCATTTTCAGCATCTCGTCCGCTTCATCCAGGACCACCCGGCGGACAGAAGAAAGGTCAATGGTCGTCGTATGATATAAGAAATCGATCAATCGTCCAGGGGTTGCGACGAGGATATGAACCTTGTCCCTCAATTTGGCCTTTTGAATCTCCATGGAGAATCCGCCAAAGATAGCGAAGGGAACGACATTCGTCAGTCTCGAGATTTTATCGATTTCTTCCACATACTGAAATGCCAGCTCACGGGTAGGGACCAGGATGAGGGCCTGGATGGCATTGAGCGAAGGATCGATCATCTGGACCAGTGGAATAGCGCACGCCGCTGTTTTACCCGATCCGGTCTCTGCCCGGGCCAAAAGATCCCTGCCGCTCAGGATGGGAGAGAGGGTTTCCTCCTGGATGGGTGTCAACGCCTCATAACCCATGTCAGCCAGGGCCTTCAGGATCTCCGGTTTTAAATCTAATTCTGAAAACTTCATGGTCACTCTCTAAATAACCCGTCGCTATGCGATAGAGTTACCCCTTTCTTTTTTTACGCCAACCAGTGATTTCCAAGATTTCGCACGACTTGCAGGTGAGCGAATGATTACAGCACGCGGAAATGAATTGGAATACTCGGTATCGGCTTTATACAATGGCTGAATTATAATCTACTTTTCACGTAAAAGCAAGAAAGATGAGAAAGAACCCCGGGCGAAGGATACCCGGCCTCCTTCCGGATGAAATCATGGATGCTTCCCCAGTCCAAACCACCTCCGCCATGACAGGCCGGCGGGATTGTGCAATAATTTAATAAAAGGAAGGAGGCGACAATCATGGTAAAAGATCTTGTTTGCGGAACAGACATTGACACGGAGAAGGCAGGAGCATCGTACTATTACCAGGGACATATCTACTATTTCTGCTCGTCGGAGTGCAGAAATAAATTTGCGGAAGGCACACTACCGGGGATGAACTCGTGAGTGGTCCGTCTGAACAAAAAAACCTGGTATCGGAGCTCATCTTTTCAACAAGGTTTTTTGGAACAAGCGAGGAATCCAATGGTCCAATTATGTCTAAGAATGCCAGAGGAGACAGCAAAAAGGCTCGAGGTCCTCGCAATGAAAACAGAACGGTCTAAAGAGCTTCATACCAGAGAGATCCTTGAGGAACATCTTGGTGAGTATGAAATGAGACTGGGGTATGCAGAGGAAGCCGAGAGAATCCTTGAGCTCTATAATAAAGTTCCTCTTTACAGCCAGAATCTGTAAGGGATCACATCGGCCTTTGATGCGGAATCAGTGCAAACTCAGAGACGAGATTAGGGATAGGGTAAAGACTATTGTCAAAATCAAATCTACTTTTGCGGCTCCACTCGCCCAAATACCCCAACCAAAATTTAACCAAAATTTAAACGCCAGTAGAGGGAGACCTGAAATTACCCTCATATTCCGTGGATGACCCCAATTTCAATAAGCAAAAAGGGCAGGCCCTTTCGCCTGCCCTTTGTTAAGCATCCCTGCATTACTCAATTTCCCAATAGGGCTGGAGACCGTAATGCCTGTACACCTCATCGGCAAATAGACGATCGGCCGTGTCCCCAGATGCGAAGGCAGGCCCCTCGAGCAATCTTCCTCTTGTCGTGTCAAGGTAACAGACCTTTCCTTCCGCTCTTGACAGGGTGCTGAAAGGAGCGGCAATCATTTTGCCCTCCATTCCTCCCACATCGGAGAGGACCAGGTAGACCGCCCGTCCATCCGTGAAATTGATCACCACATCGTTGATCCATCCCACTTCTTCTCCCCGGCGGGTTCGGGCATCCGAGCCGATCAATTCGCTGAATTGATAGCCTTCTCTCGCCATGGGGTCCGTGGCATAAAAGGAAAAAAACCTGGACCAGTAGGGCGTCTCACCATAAAATTCGTAGCCATAATATTTGGGGACGTCCTCTGATACAGGATGCACAAAAACGTTGCCACTTCTTCGAACCGCACTGAAGGGGATGGAAACAGACTCAGCCCCCCTTCCCAGAACATCCGAAAGGATGACGTGGGAGATCCGCCCATCATACCGGTCGATCATGAAGTCGCTGATTTGTCCCAGATAGTCTCCTTGCGTACTGAAAAGCTGGGCCCCGATCATCTCGCTGCCTTCTAATGCGTCCCAGCTTCCTCTGCTCTCCGGAGAATAGGATGTGAACCACGATTCCTCCGGTGTTTGGGAAATTGAGCTGCCTGCAACAAATAGAAGACTTAGTATAAATAACCCAAGGATGGGATATAATTTTGCGTTCATCTTTTCTACCTCCTTTCAGAGAAGAAACTGCATTTTACTCCCCCCAAAAGCAAACTCGTTCTCTTTTATAAAACTGTAAGAGTGGAATTTCCCATTGTCAAGGAAGGGATAGGAGGTTTCTGTAGAGGAAGATTTTTCGTTTTGTTTCGATCAAAAATCGAAACAAAACGAGAAGCTCTCTTCCTCTTAATAATTTTATTCCTTTGCGTCCTTTGAGGCTTTGCGGTGAATGAAACTATGCAGCGAGGTAGAGCTCTTCGGCCAGTTTCTTTCCGGTGGTCGTTTTGAAAACCTTCCCGATCACCTTCTCGACCTTTTCCCGGTCCTTAGAGATCCCCTCCTCTTCGATATTGACGACCCAGTCTGCCTCATAGAGGATCTGGAAATTCAGGGTCTCTTCATCTTTCGGACTATGGTGGTGACCGACGATGTCACAGATCTCGTCCACCATCTCTTTCTGAACATTCAACCTCTGCAAAATCTCCCTGGCAATAGGAGGCCCTTCCTTCTCCTGATCCTTCCCAGCCGTGCTCCCGTATTTCTTCTCGGCCTCGTGGATCCCGATGTCATGGAGATAGGCCGCTCCCATGACAACCAGAGGGTTACCGCCTTCCATTTTCAGGATCTGTTCGGCATACCGGCCAACCTTGAGGGCATGGTTCACCCTCTTGAAATCGGTCCCAAAGTATTTCTTCATCTCAAAGGAGATCCTCTCCTTCAAGAGATCCTTTTGCTCCTCTTTCTGCCTGGCCTTCACCTCATCCGGTACGGCCCCTACACACTGCTCTGCATACTGGCACCACTGGGCACAACCGAAATCGATCTTGGGATTGACGATCTCATGGCCGCACTTGCACTTTCGCCTGACCTCGTCTTTGAAGAACTCCACCATTTTCCCGCATTTCGGGCACTGGGTCGTAAAGACATCGCCTGGCTTCCAAAATCTCCAATCCTGACCCGGGCATTTCATATTTCTTCCTCCCTAATCATCTATTTAAAATATTAAGATATCACGTTAATGTTTTCATTGACTTAGGTCAAAAACTGTAACATCCTACCGATGAATTCCGTCTATACGGTTAGAAGGGATGCTCCATGATCCAATTCGACGATCTCTACAAGACCCATAAAGACAGGATTGAAGGTTTTATCCGGCGGATGGTCAGAGATGCCACCCTTGCACAAGATCTCACTCAGGAGACCTTCATCCGCGCCCAGAAGGGGTTGAAGGAATTCCGGGGAGAGGCAAGCCCCCTCACGTGGCTCTTCCGGATTGCCAATAACCTCTGTCTGGATCACCTGCGCCAGAAAAAGGGTCGGGAAAAGATGGTCGATTTCTTCGAATACCTCGATGACCAACCTCAGGAGGAAATGGTTTTTTCGAAAAATGGTGAACATAATCAGATGGTTAGCCTTGAACGGGAGGAGATGAGCCAGTGTGTCCAGGAGTTTGTCGAGAGGTTGCCGGAGTCATACCGGGCGGCCATGGTCCTGTTCTACATCGAGGATTTCCCCATAGAGGAAATTGCGAAAATCCTCGGAGTCAGTTCCGGTTCGGTCCGGGTTCGCCTCCACCGGGCCCGGGAGGAGTTGAGGGCCCTTCTGAAAGAGGGATGTGATTTTGGTCGTGATGAAAGAAACGTATTCGTCTGTAACCGAAAGGAGAAATAAGATGGAGGAAAAAATATCTGTCTTAGTAGGTATCGGGGCCTCGGTGACGGCCAATTGTAAACCCTGTCTGGAATTCCACGCGAAGAAAGCCAGAGAGATGGGATTGAAAGAAGAAGAGATCCAGGAGGCGATCGATATTGGCCTGATGGTCAAAAAAGGCTCCACCGACGTCATGAGAGGGGTCATCAAGAGAGTCATGGGCCGAAGTGATGCGACGGAGGCTTACGACCGGCCTCTGACCTGTGGTGGATCCTCAAAAACCCCATCCTGCTGTTAAGAAAGGAGGGGGAGGCTACTTTTCTTCCCCTCGCATATGAAAGATAGCAAATGGCTTTACGAAGGATAATTTGAAACAAGTTGCCGGTCCCCTTTTTTCACTTACCGGCTTCTGGCTCACAAAAGAACTATCTCCACGATTTTCTTGCACTTTCCCTCTTTTCGTCAAAGAGATTGCTTAAATATCTGCCGGCAATATTTAAACAATAATTTCAGGAGGTTATAGGTAAACAAGCAACCTTATTTTTTTGCTTGCAAAGACCTGGGGTATATGTTACAAAATTTTGTTTGATGTACAATAAAAAAGGAGGAGAGTTGGACTAACTATGGAGGCTGTAACGTCTACCCCTACGACTACTGTCACGATGAAAGAACTTCTGGAGGCAGGGGTTCATTTTGGTCATGAGACCAAACGCTGGGACCCCAAGATGAAGCCTTACATCTTCGGCGCAAGAAACGGAATCTATATCATCGATCTCCAGAAGACGGTCCTGCTCTTCAAAGAGGCTTACCAGTTTGTTCGCGACCTGGCTGCCCGGGGGCAAACGGTTCTCTTTGTGGGCACGAAGAAACAGGCCCAGGAGACGATTGCGGAACAGTCGACCCGCTGCGGCATGTTCTATGTGAATCACCGTTGGCTGGGCGGGATGTTGACCAATTTTCAAACGATCAAGCGATCCATCGACCGTTTGAATAAACTTGAGGCCATGAAGACCGAAGAAATCTACAACCTCCTCCCCAAGAAAGAGGTTCTGGAATTAGAGAAGGAGAGAACCCGCCTTGAAAGATCTCTGGGAGGCATTAAACGGATGGACCGGCCTCCGGGAGCCATCTTCGTTGTCGATCCTAAGAAGGAAAGAATTGCTGTCCGCGAGGCGAGAAAGATCGGTATTCCCTCCATCGGCATCGTCGATACCAATTGTGATCCGGAGGAGGTCGATTACGTCATCCCGGGCAACGATGATGCGATCCGGGCCATCCAGCTCTTCACGACGAAAGTCGCCGATGCGGTAATGGAAGGAAGGCAATTTTACGAGAAACAGCTTCAGATGGAGCGATCCAAAGAGGAGAAGGCCATGGCGCAGTCCGCCGGGGCTCCCGGAGAGATAGAGGCGAAAGAAGCCGAAGAGGAGAGCGAAGGAGCGGAGGAGGAGTAGGATCGTATGGAAATTTCTGCCGAAATGGTAAAAGATTTGAGACAGAGAACCGGGGCGGGAATCGTCGATTGTAAAACCGCCCTCCATGAGGCCAAAGGAGACGTAGAGGGAGCCATCGAATACCTCCGGCGAAAGGGGTTGGCCACGGCTGCCAAAAAAGCGGGACGGATTGCTGCCGATGGACTGGTCTCTTCCTATATCCACGCGGGAGGCAAGATGGGAGTTCTCGTCGAAGTGAATTGCGAGACCGATTTTGTGGCCCGGACCGAAGATTTTCAAGGCTTCGTGAAAAATATTGCCATGCATGTCGCGGCTGCCAATCCCCAGTATATCCGGCGAGAGGATGTTCCGGCAGAGGTCATCGAAAAAGAAAAGCGGATTTATCGGGATCAGGCACAGGATTCAGGCAAACCCGAAAAGGTGATCGATAAAATCGTCGAAGGCAAATTGGAGAGATTCTTTTCCGAGGTCTGTCTTTTGGAACAAACCTTTATCCGGGACTCGGATCTGACGGTCAGAGAAGTGCTCGAGGCAATCATCGCCAAGGTCGGTGAGAATGTTTCCATCCGCCGCTTCGCCCGATTTCAACTGGGAGAAGGATTGTCTTCCCGGTCATAGATCTCCTACCTTCCATTGGATGGGGGTAGGAAGCTAAACTGTCCTTAAGTCCCTCCATGAAACGTATCCAGTACAAGAGGATTCTTTTAAAAATCAGTGGTGAGGTCTTAACCGGCGAAGGAGGGCACGGAATCGATCCTGCCGTCCTTCAGCAGATTGCCCGGGAGATCAAAGAAGTCAAAAATCTTGGAGTGGAAGTGGCGGTGGTGATCGGTGGAGGCAATATCTTTCGGGGGATCGCGGCAAGCGCCAGGGGAATGGACCGGGCATCGGCTGACTACATCGGGATGTTGGCCACGATCATGAACGGCCTCGCCCTTCAGGATGCCCTGGAAAAGCTAGATGTCCACACCCGGGTTCAGACAGCCATTGAAATGAGAGAGATCGCAGAACCCTATATTCGACGCCGGGCGATTCGACACCTGGAGAAAGGCCGGACCGTCATCTTTGCCGGAGGAACCGGAAATCCTTATTTCACCACAGATACGACAGCCTCCCTTCGGGCGATGGAAATCGGGGCGGAGATCATCCTCAAGGCAACGAAGGTCGACGGGGTTTACGATTCGGATCCCCTCGTCAACCAAAAAGCACGGAAATTTGACGAACTCACCTATCTCGACGTTCTCAAGAAACAGTTGAAAGTGATGGATTCGACCGCCATCTCTCTCTGCATGGATCATCAAATCCCTATTATCGTCTTCAACTTAAAGAAGAAAGGGAACATCAAACGAGTCGTTTTTGGTGAAAAAGTTGGAACGAAAGTGAGGGGATGAAGAATGGAGGACAAGTCCTTAAATGAAGCCATCGCCAAGATGGATAAAACCCTTGTCTCCCTCAAGGCAGAGATGAACCGGGTGAGAACGGGCAGGGCCTCCTTGGCCCTTTTTGATGACATCCGGGTCGATTATTACGGAACTCCTACTCCCTTGAACCAGGTTGCCACGATGGCCGTCCCGGAGCCCCGGCTCATTACCATCCAGCCCTGGGATACCTCGATCATCGGTGAGATTGAAAAAGCCATCCTCAAATCGGAAGTCGGGGTAACCCCTGCCAATGACGGAAAGATCATTCGGATCAATATCCCCCGGCTCACGGAAGAGCGCCGAAAGGAGTTGGTCAAGGTGGTGAAAAAGATGGCAGAGGGAGCCAAGGTGTCGGTTCGAAACATCCGGCGGGAGGCAAACGAGCAACTCAAGGGACTCGAGAAGAATAAAAAAATCTCCCAGGATCAGCTTCGCCAATCGATGGATAAGGTGCAGACCTCCACGGACAAATTTATCGAAAAAGTGGATGAAGCCCTTGCTGCCAAGGAAAAAGAGATTCTGGAAATTTAATCACGGTGAAGGAGGTGATGCTCGTGGCTTATGTGATCACCGATGAATGTGTGGCCTGCGGAACCTGTGCAGATGAATGTCCTGCAGATGCCATTCAAGAAGGAGAGCCTTACGTAATCAACGAGGAAAAATGCACCGATTGCGGAAGCTGTTTTGAGGTGTGTCCGGTCGAAGCCATCGTTGAAAAATAGGACGGAGGGGAGGCCATCCCCTCCACCCATCCTTCCTTCCAACTTCATCCTTCTTCAGTCCTTGATTGAAAATCAATACTTGATGTGGTAACTATAATAAATCAGTCTAAAAAATTGTCTGAAATCCGATTCTTAAAGACCGTGGAACCATGGCCGTGATCGATCCGAACAAACTTCCCCGTCATATCGCCATCATCATGGATGGAAATGGCCGCTGGGCAAAGAAGAAGAACCTCGGCCGGATCAGCGGCCACCTCAAAGGGGTTGATGCGGTAAGGGAGGTGGTCACTGCCTGCCGGGAACTGGGGATCAAGGTCTTGACCCTCTATGCCTTCTCCATTGAAAACTGGAAGAGGCCCGCCGAAGAAGTGATGGCTCTGATGAAATTGCTGAAAGAGTATTTGATCAAAGAGACGGAGGAGATGATTCAGAATAATATCCGACTCAATGCCATTGGCCGGCTGGAGGACCTTCCTCCCGATGTTCAGGACGTCTTGAAAAAAACGATGGAGAAGACAGAAAAATGCGATGGGATGATTCTCAACTTGGCCTTGAGTTATGGGGGCCGTTCAGAAATCCTCCATGCCATCCAGGGGATCCTTTCGGATTTCCGTAAGGGTCGGATGAAATCGGAAGAGATGAACATTCAGCGCTTCTCCCAATATCTCTGGACCAAAGGACTCCCGGACCCGGATCTTCTCATCCGGACCAGCGGCGAACTCCGGGTCTCAAACTTCCTACTCTGGCAGATTGCCTATACCGAATTATACGTCACCGAGACCTTATGGCCGGATTTCGACCGTCGTGAACTGCTGAAGGCGATCGCCGATTATCAATCGCGAGAGAGAAGGTTCGGGATGACCAGCGAGCAATTGAATGGAAGAGAAGAATAATAAAATCATTGCAAATTGCAAATCGCAGATTTCAGATTGAAAAAAATCTGAAGA
>Ga0154748_1060_pt1 | contig 15580 bp, 14 predicted proteins | sample Rifle2008BG16ft_FD_105756 | JGI IMG/M metagenome (GOLD analysis project Ga0154748, IMG submission 105756) | Deltaproteobacteria bacterium RBG_16_50_11
GATATGGGCCATTTCATAGGTTTTCTGTTTAAGAACCTCAGGACGGTTGAGCAGAAGGAAGCTGAAATTGAGGAAAACGGTGAAAAGGTGACGTTTACCCTCTGGGCCTTCGATTATATTGAGGAGAAGACTTCTGAGAGATATCGGGTCTCCATTTCCAAGAAAAATTGGCTCCCCAGCCAGATCGAAAGGTACCGTCTGGATGGAAAACCGGTCGAGATCACCCATATCCTGAATTATTCCGTCAATACCCGATTGGAGGATGCGATTTTTAATCCCTAAAAATCGCCCAGGTCTGCCTTTTTTGCCCTCCTACGCAGATAGTCGCCCCACCCCCCCTTCCTCCCGAGAAGGAATACCCCAGAGCCCGACAATTAACCCTAAGGAGTCCGTGCTCAAAAATTAGGCACCCACTCGTGGGAATTGGGGACAAAATTAATTAACTATAAAATTTTACTTGACAAATTAATATTTTTGGACTACGTTTAGTCGCTAAGTGGTAAAAAGTGGGGAAAGGTGGTATAGTAGCCTGTAATATGGGGGACGAAACGATGTTCAGGGGCAGGTATGACCACGCGATAGATTCGAAGGGTCGCATCAGTATTCCCTCCAAATTCAGGGAGATCCTCTCCAAGAAGTATGACGACCGGCTCGTCATCACGAATTATGACCACTGCCTGGTCGCATTCCCCCATGATGAATGGATGGTGATCGAAGAGAAGGTGAAGAACCTCTCTCATTTCAGGAGGGAGGCGAAGATCTTTTTAAGATTCTTCTATTCGAGCGGCATTGAATGTCCAATCGATAAACAGGGAAGACTCCTTATCCCACAGACCTTAAGAGATTATGCAAACCTCCAAAAGGAAATCGTCCTGGTGGGTGAGGGAAGAAAGATTGAGATATGGAACAAAGAACGGTGGGAGGAGGCGTTTCGGAAGTCTCAAGAGACTTTCGAGCAGGTTACGGATGCCCTCTCTGAATTTGGTCTTTAAGCGACCAGAAGCAAAGCAATGGGACTTCGACACATACCAGTCCTGGTGGAGGAGGTCATGACCCTTTTGAGGTGTGTCCCCCAAGGGAAATATGTCGATGGCACTCTGGGAGGAGGAGGCCACGCTTCTGAGATGTTGAAGCGAACAGCACCGGATGGAATCATCGTCGGTATCGAATGGGATGAAGAGGCCATTGCGGAGGCGAGAAAAACCCTGGCCCCTTACGGGGACCGGGTCAGGATTTTTCGCGAAAATTTTATTAACTTACCCGACGTCATAAAGGCGATGCAGATGGAAGCGGTCGATGGGATTTTTCTCGATCTGGGTTTTTCCTCCCTGCAGGTACAAAAGGCGGAGAGGGGGTTCAGTCTAAAGGAAGAAGGTCCTCTGGATATGCGAATGGATCAACGGATCGATCGCACCGCTGCGGACCTCGTGAACCGTCTTTCCCTGAAAGAGCTGGAAAAGATCCTGTTTGAACATGGAGAGGAAAGATGGGCCAGGCGGATTGCCAGGGCCATTGTTCAGGAGCGAGAGCGCAGCCCCATCGAGACCACCCAGGCATTGAGAAGGGTCGTCCTCCGGGCCATCCCCAGGCGGTTTCATTACCGGAGGATCGATCCGGCGACCAAAACCTTTCAAGCCCTCCGGATCTCAGTGAATCAGGAGTTAGAAAATCTAAGGATGATCTTGGAAACAGGGTGGAGGTCATTGAAGAAAGGGGGACGCATTTGCATCATCTCCTTTCATTCCCTTGAAGACCGCCTCGTCAAAGAGGCCTTCCGAGCCCAGGAGAGGCAGAGACTGATCCACATCGTTACGAAAAGACCGGTCACGCCTTCTGAAGAAGAACGGGAAACAAACCCACGGTCCCGCAGCGCCAAGTTGAGGTGTGCGGAGAGGGTGTGAGGTCGGCGGAGGAGCAAGATCATGAGAAAAACTGGAAAAGGAAATCTTCCAAAAACCTGGCTCCTTCTTTTTTTCACCCTTCTCCTGATCCTTTTGATGGGAGGCTCCCTGTTCTACGTCTGGTCGAGAATCCAGGTGATCCAACTGGGATATGAGATCTCCAGTGCGCTGAAGGAAGGAAGGGGCCTCACGGAGACCAACAAGAAATTGCGTATCGAGATTGCCGCTCTCAAATCCTATGCCAGGATCGAGAGGATTGCCACGGAAGAGCTGGGAATGACCAAACCTAAGCCCGACCAGGTGATTGTGATCCGATGAAACAGAAATCGATTAATTGGTTCAAGGTCCGAATCGTCCTTATCTCCCTTCTGCTCCTCCTCTGTTTTCTCTTCATCGTGGGGAGGATGTTCCAGCTTCAGGTGCTGAAAAAGGAAGCCCTTTATAAGATGGCGGCCCAGCAGCATAACGTTCAGATCCCTCTCGTCCCCAAGCGGGGAACCATCTATGATCGAAAGGGCAATGACCTGGCCGTCAGCATCGAAGTCGATTCGGTCTATGCCGATGCCCGAAAAGTCGTTCAAGCGAGAAGTGCGGCCCGGGAGATGGGCAAGATTCTAACCGTCGATCGGGACGATTTGGAGAAACGTCTGAAACAAGGGAAGTCGTTCGAATGGGTTCAGCGAAAGATCTCCACTCAGGAAGTGGAGCGGATCAAAGCCCTTCGCCTTCCGGGGGTCTCTTTTTTAAAGGAGAATCGGCGTTTCTATCCCAATGGTCCATTGGCCGCCCATGTCATCGGCTTTGTGGGACTCGATTCAAAAGGGCTGGAGGGAGTGGAATTCCAATACGATACCCAGCTCAACGGAAAGAACCAGGTATGGAAAATGGCCAGAGATGCCATGGGCCGGGAGATCGCCCTGGGAGAGGCCTCTTATGGAAAAGAGGATCATTACCAGAATATCTTTCTCACCTTGGATAAACAGATCCAGCATGTCGCCGAGACCGAACTGAGTCGGGCGGTTCAGAGATGGGGGGCAAACGAGGGATTTGCCATTGCCATGAATCCGATGACCGGCGAGATCCTGGCCATGACTTCTTATCCTACCTTCAATCCCAACCAGTTCCTTCAATACCGGTCGAAGAACTGGAGGAATCGAGTCATCTCCGATGCCTTTGAACCGGGTTCCCTCTTTAAGGTCTTTCTTGCAGCGGCCGCCATGGAGGAGAAGGTGGTCAGTCCTTCGGATGCTTTCTATTGTGAGAACGGGGCCTACAAGGTCTATGACCGGACGATCCACGATCTGACGAAACATGGGTGGTTGACGTTTCAGCAGATCATGAAGGTTTCCAGCAATATCGGAGCCTCGAAGGTGGGAGAGAAATTGGGGAAGGAGCGTTTTTACCGGTATATCAGCGCCTTCGGGTTTGGTGAAAGAACCCAGGTCGGCCTGCCAGGAGAAGGGAAAGGGATCGTTCATCATCCCAGGTACTGGTCTCCTGTGGCCCTGGACACCATCTCCTTCGGTCAAGGGATCTCCGTCACGGGGATTCAATTGGTGACGGCCCTCTCGGCCATCGCCAATGGAGGAGGGTTGATGACACCCTACGTGGTGGAGAAACTGACCAATGAAAAAGGAGAGGTCGTCCGGACGTCTCAACCCGTGGGGGTGAGGAGGGTCATCTCCGAGGAGACGGCTAAAAAGGTGACCGCCTTGCTTGCGTCCGCAACAGGAAAAGGAGGAACGGGGGAAGGAGCGGTCCCCACAGGATACGCCATTGCCGGGAAGACAGGAACGGCTCAGAAGGTGGAGGGTCAATCGAATGGCTATTCGGATGATCGATTTATCTGTGGATTCATGGGATTTGCTCCCCTTGAGGACCCCAGGATTGCTCTTCTGGTCATCCTTAATGAACCTCAGGGGGCTGTCACGGGAGGGACGGTGGCTGCCCCTGTATTCAAAGCGATCATGGAGAAGGTCCTCCCTTATCTGAACGTCCATCCCAAGGGAACGCTGATAGTGAAGAAGGAATCCGATTTCTTGAGGGAAGAGCCCCTCGAAGGAGGCCCTCCGATCCCGGGAGTGAAAGTGGGAAAGGGGGTGACCGCCCTGGTGATGCCGGATCTCACCGGGTTGTCGATGCGAAATGCATTGAGTCGTATCGAAGGAAACGGATTGATCATCAAGGTTTCGGGGAATGGAAAAGTGGTGGAGCAGAATCCCAAACCCGGTGTAGTGGTTGAGAAGGGAGATATATGTTACTTGAGATTTCGTTCACCTTCATAGTCCCATGGAACTGAAGAAATTATTGGAAGGGGTTGAGATCCGAAAGATCACGGGAGAGACTCTGAAAGAGATCACTGGGATTACCTATCACTCGAAACGGATGGAGAAGGGTTTTCTCTTCGCCGCTTTGCGGGGAAGTGAGGCGGATGGTCATCAGTTTGTCAAAGAGGCCATCCAGAGAGGAGCGGAGGCTATCCTGCTGGAAAGAGGTGAAGAGCTTTCTCCCCCGACCCGGATCTTCGTCCCCAACAGCCGTCAGGCTCTCGCCCAGGTGGCTTCCAATTTTTATGGGAACCCTTCTTCGAAGATCACGATGGTGGGCGTCACCGGCACCAATGGGAAGACCACCACCACCTACCTGCTGGAGTCGATCTTCCGTAAAGCAAGTCATGAAGTGGGTGTCATCGGGACGATCAATTACCGGTTCCGCCAGAAGGAGATGGCCGCCCTCAACACCACTCCGGAATCCCTGGACCTCCAGCGAATCTTGTCGGAGATGGTCTCTGATGGAGTGTCCCGTGTCATCATGGAAGTTTCTTCCCATGGGCTCGACCTCGACCGGGTCTTCGGATGCCAGTTCGATAGTGTCGTCTTCACCAATTTCACCTTGGACCACCTCGATTATCATAAAACCCTGGAGCATTACTTTGAGAGCAAAAAGAAGCTTTTCTCCGACGCCCTTATGAGGAGCCCTAAGGCCGGACGATTTGCAGTCACGAACCGTGACGACCCTCGGGGAGAGGATATCGTAGAAGGCGTGAGCCTTCCCATCCTGCGATATGGGATGAGCTCCACGTGCGACATCACGGCTGAACAGGTCACCTATGCCTTTGAAGGGCTCTCCTGCCGGATAAAAACGCCGAAGGGGAGTTTCTCCATCCAGTCCAAATTGATCGGCGGATTCAATCTCTACAACATCCTGGCCGCGGCCGCCACCGCGATAGGGATGGGTCTCCCATTGGAAGTGATCAAAGAGGGGATCGAAGGGCTCGCAGGGGTATCCGGGAGATTCGAAAAGGTCGAGAATCGAAAAGGCATTCACGTCATTGTGGACTATGCCCATACCCATGATGCCATGGAGAGGGTCCTGTTGGAACTGAAAAATATTCTACGGCATTCTTCCCGTAAGGAGGGAAAGCTGATCACGGTTTTTGGATGTGGGGGAGACCGCGATCGGACGAAGCGGCCCTTGATGGGAGAGGTGGCAGGAAGGTACAGCGACCTTACCATTCTCACCTCGGACAATCCACGGACGGAAGATCCTTTGGCGATCATGGAGGAGGCGGAGAAGGGGTTTCAATCGATCCCGTTGGAAGAGTGGCATGCCGGCGAATTGGAGGAATGGAGGTCGAAAAAAGGGTATCTGAAAGTCCCCGATCGGAGGGAAGCCATTCGCACGGCGATCCGGCTCGCTCAGCCTCTCGACACCGTTCTGATCGCCGGGAAAGGACACGAGGATTATCAGATCGTCGGGAAAGAGAGGCTTCCTTTTGATGATCGAATGGAGGCCAGGAGGGCTTTGGGAGAAAGATGACCTTTTCTACCGAAGACGTTTTGAAAGCGACCGGCGGAAAACTCCTCCAGGGGGAGGAGGGGATTGCCTTCCGAGAAATCTCTACGGATTCGAGGACCGTGGGAGAAGGGGACCTCTTCTTCGCCCTGAAAGGCCAGCGATTTGATGGCCACCATTTCGTCATCGACGTGCTGGAGAAAAAGGCGGGAGGGGTGGTGATCGAGGAGGAGAAGGCCGGGGATATGCGGTGGAACGGGTATAGGTCCCGGGCCGTGATCGCCGTGAAGGATACCCTCCGGGCCCTCGGAGACTTCGCTCGAGAGAGAAGGCGAAAATTCGGGACCCCGGTCGTGGCCCTGACCGGAAGCAACGGTAAGACGACGAGCAAGGAGATGATCTCCGCCTGTCTTGAGACAACCTTTCCCGTTCTCAAGACGAAAGAAAATTTAAATAACCTGATCGGACTACCGCTCACCCTTCTCCGTCTTACAGAAAAGGAGCGGGTCGTCGTCCTTGAGATGGGAATGAATGTTCCCGGAGAGATCCGGAGACTCATGGAGATTGCCGAGCCCGATGTGGGGTTGATCACCAACATCGAGAAGGTTCATCTGGAGGGCCTGGGGAGCATCGAAGGAGTGAAGGAGGAGAAGGGAGAGCTTTTCCGGAAGATGAAGAAGGGGGGAGTGATCCTGGTCAATCAGAATGATCCGCGGGTAGTCGATCTGGCCAGTGAGTTTTCCGGACAGAAGATCACCTTCGGAGTGGAGCGGTCTGCCGATGTGAAGGCGAGAGAGGTAAGGTTGAGGGGGGCGGAGGGAACCTCCTTCATTCTGATGATGGAGGGGGAAGAGACGGAGATCATCCTCCCCCTGCTGGGGAAACATTTCGTTCCCAATGCCCTCTCCGCCATAGGGATTGCAAGTCTCTTCGGAATCGAGATGGCGAAGGCGAAAGAAGCCCTGGAGCATTTTAGCCCCGCTTCTATGAGGATGGAAATGATTCACCTGGCGAAGGGGGCCACGTTGATCAACGATGCCTACAACGCCAATCCGAGATCAATGGATGTGGCTTTGGAGACTCTGGCCGAACTGAAGGGGAGGGGTCGTGCCATCGCCGTCCTAGGCGATATGATGGAATTGGGAGATTTTACCGAAGAGGCCCATCAACATCTGGGGCGAAAGGCCAGGGAACTCTCGATCGACCTTCTCCTTGTTTTGGGAGAGCAGGCTCCGGTCGTGGTCGAATCCGCCCTGCGCCATGGATTCGAACCTCAAAAAGCGAGGGTCGTGGAGAGCCACTCCGAGGCCATCGCCCTCCTGAATGAGATGATGCAGGAGGGAGACTGGATCCTGGTGAAAGGGTCGAGAAGAATGGCCATGGAGAGGATCGCCGAGAGCTTGAAGGAGAGGAGGACCTAAAGAATGCTTTACCATCTTCTCTATCCGCTGCATGAACTTTTCTCCTTCTTCAACGTCTTCCGGTACATCACCTTTCGGACCATCTGCTCCATCCTGACGGCCCTCCTCATCAGCTTCTTCCTTGGACCCTGGTTCATCGGGAAGTTGAAGGCCTTTCAGATTCGACAGGTGATAAGGGAGGATGTTCCCTCCCGCCATCAGATCAAGAACGGAACTCCGACCATGGGTGGCAGTCTGATCCTTGCCGCCCTTCTCCTTCCAACCCTCCTTTGGTCCGATCTGACCAATACCTATATCTGGGTCGTGCTCCTGACCGCCGCGGCATTTGGGGTTCTGGGATTTCTGGATGATTATAAAAAGATGAAAGATAAGACCGGGATCGGCATCCGGGCCCGTACCAAATTTCCGATTCAGGTGGCCATCGCCCTCATCACGAGTTTGATTCTCTTCTATGCCGTGGATCACAATTCCAGGTTGATTTTTCCTTTCTTTAAGAAAGTGATGCCGGACCTGGGAGATTGGTATGTCCTCTTCGCCGTCCTTGTGATCGTGGGAACGGCGAATGCGGTCAACCTGACGGATGGGCTCGATGGATTGGCCATCGGTCCAGTTCTCATCGCCAGCGGAACCTTCATGCTCTTCTGTTATCTGGCTGGAAACTTCCGGTTTGCCAATTATCTCCAGATTCCCTTCGTCAAAGGGAGTGGCGAACTGACGATCCTGTGCGGGGCCCTGGTTGGCTCGGGCCTTGGTTTTCTCTGGTTTAACACCTATCCCGCTCAAGTCTTCATGGGCGATGTGGGCTCTCTCAGCTTAGGGGCCGCGCTGGGAACGATTGCCGTCGTGACCAAGCAGGAGTTCCTTTTGGTGATTGTGGGCGGGATCTTTGTGATCGAGGCCCTTTCGGTCATTCTTCAGGTCGTTTCTTATCGGCTGCGTAAGAAACGGATCTTCCGGATGGCGCCCATTCACCACCATTTCGAATTGAAAGGGTGGGCGGAGCCGAAGATCATCGTTCGATTCTGGATTATTGGCATCATCCTTGGGCTGATTGCGATCAGCACGCTGAAGCTGAGGTGATAAATCAGTTCGGAGTTAAGAGTTCGGAGGTCAACTAAGAATTACGGACACGGACACGCGACACGGACACGTATTTTAGGACGATGACAAAAGGAATGGATCTTCACGGAAAAAAAGTACTGGTGGTGGGGTTGGCGAGGACGGGGATCGCTACCGCCAGGTTCCTGAAGGGGAAGGGCTCGATCGTCAGCACCACGGAGACCAGACCCAGGGACGAGATGGCAGAGGCGGTCCAGGCTCTGGAAGGGATGGACCTCCGGATGGAATGGGGTGGCCACCGGACCGAAACGTTTTTGAGACAGGATCTCATTGTCCTGAGCCCGGGAGTCGATCTTAAAATCGAACCGGTTCAGGAAGCCTTGAGAAAGGGCATCCGTGTCATCAGCGAGATCGAATTAGCCTATCGGTTTATCTCCGTTCCGATCCTTGCCGTCACGGGGACGAATGGGAAGACCACCACCACCCTTCTCCTTGGCGAGATGCTGAAGGAAGACGGGAAAAAAGTTGGAGTCGGAGGGAACGTGGGAGAGCCGTTGATCCTTTTTGTCGACGGCGGGGGTCGATGGGAGGTCCTGGTGGTCGAGATTTCCAGCTTCCAGCTCGAGGCGATCGAAACCTTTCGGCCAAGTCTCTCGATCCTCCTGAATATCACAGAGGATCACCTGGATCGTTATGCGAGGTATGAGGACTACATTGAGGCAAAGGCGCGAATTTTTTCGAATCAGAATTCCGGGGATCTGTCTGTCCTCAACCGGGATGATCCGATTGTGAAAAAGCTTTGGAAAAGGGTTCGAGCGAGGAAGATCCCCTTCAGCCTGAAAGAAAGACTTCCGGAAGGTGCTTTTTTAAATGGCGAAGAGGTCGTTTTAAGAATTGGCCCCAAGGAAGAGAATTATTCCCTGGCCCGTACGCCCCTGAAGGGAATTCATAATGTTGAGAACATGATGGCGGCGATCACGGCAGCCCGGGTCCTCGGTTGTTCGAAGGAGGCGATTGAAAACGCCCTGAACCGTTTTGTGGGCCTGGAACACCGCCTGGAGTTTGTCCGGGAGGTTGGCGGTGTCCGTTTTTATAACGATTCAAAGGGGACGAACGTGGGATCGGTCGTCAGATCCCTTCAGAGTTTTTCGGAGCCGGTGATTTTGATTGCTGGAGGGAAGGATAAGAACGGGGACCTCCGTCCTCTTCGAGAAGAGATCCGGAGTCATGTCAAGCGGCTGATCCTGATTGGAGAGGCCAAGGAGCGGATGGAACGGGAACTCGGTAGGTTGACCGATACGGCCATGGCCACCACCCTGGAAGAGGCGGTGGTTCTCGCTCATCAGTCAGCCAAGAAGGGGGAGGTGGTGCTTCTCTCCCCCGCCTGCTCCAGTTTCGATATGTTCAAGGATTACAAAGAAAGAGGAAAGGTGTTTAAAGACGCCGTTAAGCGTCTTTAAATGCGGAATGTGGCCTCCGGCTCAGAGAGCCCTCTGGCTCGGAGAGATTGCGGATTGCGGAGTGAAAATAGAAGATAAACGATAAACAATAAACGACGAACGATAAACGATGGGGGATGGAAGATCGCAGATTGAAGATTTAAGGTCTTAGATTTTTCAATCTGAAATTTGCAATCTGCAATCTGAAATGGAGAGGGATGAAGGGGCCTAAGAAATTTGACTATATTCTGTTGCTGACGGTGCTTGCCCTGGTCGCGTGCGGGGTGGTCATGGTCTATAGCACGAGCGCCATCCTCGCGGGCGAGCGTTTCCAGGATCCCTATTACTTTTTAAAGAGGCAGGCCCTCTTCGCCGGAATCGGGTTGGTGGCCATGGTCGTGATGATGTTTTTTCCTTACAGCCTGCTGAAACGATTGGCCTACCCCCTTCTCCTCCTCTCCATCCTCATTTTGGCCGCTGTGCTGATTCCTGGGATTGGCCACCGGGCGGGTGGATCGATGCGCTGGCTGAAGTTCCAATCCTTCTCTTTTCAGCCCTCGGAATTTGCGAAGCTGGGCTTGATCATCTTTTTGGCCTACTTTCTGACTAAGAAGGAGGATAAGATCCGGAGCTTCTCTTTCGCCTTTCTTCCCACAGTGCTTCTCTCCGGTTTCGTCATCGCTCTGGTCGCGAAGGAACCCGATTTCGGGGCGGCCTTCTTCTTGACGGTCATGGTCTTCCTTCTCCTCTTTGTCAGTGGAGCTCGGGTGATCTATATCGTCTCCGCTTGTTTGGCCGCTTTTCCCGTGGCCTATTATTTATTGACGAACGTGGCCTACCGGTATAAGAGGCTGATCAGTTTCATCCGGCCCTGGGAGGATCCCACGGGCACAAGCTTCCAGATCGTTCAATCTTTTCTCTCCTTCGGTTCAGGAGGGCTCTTCGGTCTGGGTTTGGGAGAAGGAAGACAGAAGCTCTTCTTTCTTCCCGCGCCTCACACCGACTTCATCTTTTCTATCATTGGAGAAGAATTGGGCCTGGTGGGAGCGATGATCGTCATTCTTCTTTTCTTCATCTTTATGGTAAGAGGACTCCATATCGCCCTTTCCCTCGGGGATCGGTTTGGTGCTTATCTGGCCCTGGGAATCACGCTGATGATCTCCCTTCAGGCCCTGATCAATATGGGGGTGGTGTTAGGACTTCTACCCACAAAAGGGTTGACCCTCCCCTTCATCAGTTATGGAGGAACGTCTTTGATCACCAATTTGGGGGGCGTGGGGATTCTTCTCCACCTTTCGACCCATAGGGAACGAAAATGAGATGGGTGATCGCCGGGGGTGGGACGGGAGGACATCTCTTCCCCGGCATGGCGATTGCGGAAGCCTTTCTGGAGAGAGAGATGGGGAACGAGGTCCTGTTCATCGGGACAGAGAGGGGGATTGAGTCGAGAGTGTTGACTGGGAGATTTCCGTTGAGAACAATCCGCGTCAGCCCTCTCAAAGGAACATCCCTTCTTGGCAAGGTCAAAGCTCTCTGGGCAATTCCGATGGCGGTCCGGGAGGCCCTCACCATTTTAAAAGAGTTTCAGCCCCACCTCGTCATGGGGGTGGGAGGCTATGCCTCAGGCCCCGCTCTCCTGGCCGCAAGCCTCCTCGGGATCAAGAGAGCGATCCAGGAGCAGAATGTGGTGCCCGGGATGACGAATCGGATGCTTCGATGGTTCAGCCAGCGGATCTTCGTCTCGTTTGAGGAAACAAAGAGGTATTTCCCGAAGGAGAAGACGATGGTGAGCGGGAACCCCGTCCGAAAGGAAATATTACGATGCCCGGACCCTGAGAAAATAGAGGAGAAGCGAAAGGATCATTTCACCCTCCTCATCTTTGGAGGGAGTGCGGGGGCGCATAAGATTAATGAGGCGATGATGGAGACCCTGGACCTCCTTCAGGAGATAAAGCCTTCCCTGAAGATCTTCCATCAGACAGGGAAGGACGACTACGATTCTGTGATCAAGGGTTATCAGGAGAAAGGGTTTGATGCCGTGGTCCGTCCTTTTTTCGAAGACATGGCCCTCTCTTATCAAATGGCAGATCTGGTCATCTGTCGATCAGGGGCAAGCACCGTTGCGGAATTAGCGATTTGTGGGAAAGCAGGGATTCTCATCCCTTACCCTTATGCGGCTCACAATCACCAGTTCATCAATGCGAAGAAGCTGGTGGATGCGGGTGGGGCAAAAATGATTTGCAATGAGGAGTTGAACGGACCGATTCTCGCCCGGGCCATTCTCCATCTCTATCGCCATCCCGAGGAGAGAATCGAGATGGAGAAGACAATGCGATCGCTGGGCCGACCGAGGGCAGCGCAGGAGATCGTGGATCACTGTTATGGATTCCTAAGAGAAGAGGCTTTAAATGCCAAAGTTCAACCTTCTATCTGACAGGGTCAAGGACTTGACATGTGTGTCTTTATCGCAGGCAGAAATTTTGAAATTGAAGATTTGGATTTCCTTTTTCATATGGATGTTGAGACTGAAACTTAAATTGATCTGAATTCAATTATGTACCGAAGAGGAAAGATTCAGCATATCCATTTCGTTGGGATCGGTGGGATCGGCATGAGCGGGATTGCCGAAGTCTTGCTCAATCTGGACTATCACATCAGTGGCTCCGATCTTAAAGAGACGGAGGTGACCCGAAGGCTAAAGATGTTAGGGTGCGCGATCTCTTATGGCCATCGGAAGGAGAACGTCAAGGAGGCCGATGTGGTGGTGATCTCTTCGGCGGTCCGCCCGGACAACCCGGAAATCCGGGTAGCGGAGGAGAGACTTATTCCGGTGATCCCCAGGGCGGAGATGCTGGCTGAGCTCATGCGGATGAAGGTGGGGATTGCCATCGCAGGGACCCACGGAAAAACGACAACCACTTCCCTCATCGCTACGGTTCTGGCGGCAGGAGGGCTTGATCCCACGGTCGTGATCGGAGGAAGACTGAATAGTATCGGCAGCAATGCCAAGCTGGGTCAAGGAGAATTCCTTGTTGCGGAGGCCGATGAGAGCGACGGTTCCTTTGTGAAACTGATGCCCACGATTGCCGTTGTTACCAATATCGATCCCGAGCATCTTGATTACTATTCAGGCATCGATCAGATCAGAGAGACCTTCCTCAATTTCATCAACAAGATTCCCTTTTTCGGATTGGCTGTGCTCTGTCTCGATCATCCCAATGTTCAGAGTCTCCTTCCGAGATTGAAGAAGCGGTTTGTCACCTATGGACTCACGACCCAGGCTGACTTTCAGGCCAAAGAGATCGTCTTTGACGGACTCTACACCTCCTTCGACGTTCTCCAGCGACAACGGGAATTGGGAAGACTTAAACTCCGGATGCCGGGGCTTCACAATGTTTACAATGCCCTGGCCACGGTGGCGACGGCGTTCGAGCTGGATATTCCCTTTCAGGTCATTCAGGAGACCCTCTCCGAATTCAGCGGGATTCAAAGGCGGTTCCAGATCAAAGGGGAAAAAAAAGGGATCCTCATCGTGGACGACTATGGTCATCATCCGGTGGAGATCATGGCTACGCTAAAAGCAGCCCGAACCGGATGGAAGCGAAGAATCGTGGCGGTCTTTCAGCCTCACCGGTATACCCGGACCCAGGCCTTGTTTCATGATTTTTTGACCGCCTTCTATGATGCAAACGTTCTCCTCCTCACCGAGATCTATCCCGCCGGAGAGGATCGGATTGAGGGGGTCGAGGCAAAGGCCCTTTATGAAGGCATCCGGGAATACGGTCATAAAGATGTGACCTTTCTACCGGATAAAAAGGAGATTGTGGAACATCTTCTCCGGATCGTCACTCCCGGAGATCTGGTCATCACCCTGGGGGCAGGAGACATCTGGCAGGTCTCCGAAGAGCTCGTGAAACGATTGGGATAGGGGCGTGAGTTTATCAGGGCTGAAGCCCTGAGTTACGTAACTCAGCCCTTTAGGGCTGAACACCAAAGAATGGAACGTGATTTTAAGAAAGGGGCGTTAGGTTTGATTAAAGGAAAGGTCCTCTTGGATGCTCCCATGAGACAGTATACTTCCATGAAAGTGGGAGGACCGGCCGACAGCCTCTTTTTCCCGATGGACGTGAAAGAGTTAAAAAAAGTCGTTCAATCCGCGAGAAGAAGGGGGGTTCCGCTCCTCCTCCTTGGCAAGGGGACGAACCTGATCGTGAGAGACAAAGGGATTCGCGGCTGGGTGGTCAGCCTGACACGCGGGTTAAAAAGAATGAAGACGGAAGGAGAGACGGTCGAAGCGGATGCAGGTCTCCCTCTTCAGCGACTTGTCCAATTCTCCCTTCAAAAGGGATGGACAGGGCTGGAACCCTTTTTCGGCATTCCTGGAACCGTAGGAGGAGGGTTGGCGATGAATGCGGGCGCCTGGGGAGCCGAGTTGAAAGATATTCTCCTTTCCATCACCTTCATGAAGGAGACCGGGGAGGTCGTGGAAAGGCACCGTTCGAATCTGAAGTTTTCTTATCGAAGTCTGGACCTCCCGCCGAATTGGATCATCCTCAAGGGCCGTTTTCAACTCGCTCAGGGAAAGAAGGAGGATGTCCTGGACCGGGTAAAATCGTATTCGGAGATGAGAAAGCGAACCCAACCTCTGGACGCTCTCAGCGCAGGGTCTGTCTTTAAAAACCCGGGAGAGGGTCCCGCGGGGAAATGGATTGAAGGCGTTGGATTGAAAGGGTTCAGGATGGGACAGGCCATGGTTTCGGACCGCCATGCCAATTTCATCCTCAATCTCGGAAAAGCCAAGGCGGAGGAAGTCATCCATCTGATGGAGTTTGTCGAAAGGAAAGTTTTCGAAGAGAAAGGCATCTCCCTTGAGAGGGAAGTGAGGGTGGTGGGGGAGTGAAGGAAGGATCCTTTAAAAAAAAGAAGATCGCCGTGATGATGGGGGGTCTCTCCCGGGAAAGAGAGATTTCTTTAAAGACCGGTAAGGCCATCCTGAGAGCCTTAACGGAAAAAGGATATCACGCGATCTCCATCGATGTGGGCCCGGACATCGCAGACGTGTTGATGAAGGAGAAGATTGAGTCTGTTTTTTTGGCTCTCCACGGAAGGTTTGGTGAGGATGGGACGGTCCAGGGGATGTTGGAATTGATGAGGATTCCTTACACGGGGTCAGGCGTTCTGGCGAGCGCGCTGGCCCTTCATAAGATCATGGCGAAGAAGATCTTTCTGTGTGAAAAGATCCCGACTCCTCTCTTTGAGGCTCTGGGCCGGGAAGAGGTGGAAAAAAAATCGGTGAGGCCATCCTCCCTCTCTCTCCCCGTGGTGGTCAAACCAGCGAGGGAAGGGTCCACCATCGGAGTCTCCATTGTCAAAAAAGAAGAAGACTTCCTGCCCGCCTTAAAGGAGGCTGGAAAATATGACGACGAGATTCTGGTGGAAAAGTTTATGGAAGGAAAAGAAATCACCGTGGGGGTTCTCGAAGACATTCCCCTGCCCATCATTGAAATCGTCCCCAGGAGCGGTTTCTATGATTACCATTCGAAATATACGAAAGGGGAGACCCAGTACCTGATCCCCGCTCCTATGTCCCGGGAGAAATATCTCTATGCCCAGGAGATCAGTCTCAAGGCATTTAAAGCGCTCGGGTGTTCCGGCTGTGCGAGAGTCGATTTGATGACCGATGCCGAAGAGAATCCGTTTGTCATCGATGTGAATACGATGCCCGGAATGACGGAAACCAGTCTCCTCCCGAAGGCGGCCGGTTATGCAGGGATTCCCTTTGAGGACCTGGTCGAACGGATTCTGCTAAAGGCCTCTTTAAAAATAGAGTCCGCTCCTTGAGCGAGGAAATAGTGGAAGTGATACCATTCACCACAGAGGCACAGAGGACACAGAGGAAGGATTTTTTATCTGTCCCGCCTTGGCGGGACAGATAAAAAGGTTCCTGCCCGGCTGGGGCAATTTC
>Ga0154748_1126_pt2 | contig 15190 bp, 14 predicted proteins | sample Rifle2008BG16ft_FD_105756 | JGI IMG/M metagenome (GOLD analysis project Ga0154748, IMG submission 105756) | Deltaproteobacteria bacterium RBG_16_50_11
GATCATGACAGGAGAGGGTTTGTCCGATTCGCCTTCGATCAGGACTGGCTCAATCCTCACCTTTATGATCTGATTTTAAATACTGACAAATTGAGCATCGATTCCGGTGTGAAGATGGTCATGGATGCCGCCAAATCGGATGAGATCAAGGCGTGTGGCATTGACTCAGTGAAAGCTCTGGGGCAACTCTCTCTTCAACGAAAGGTCGAGGCCGCTTTTCTCGAAGCCGGCGTTCTGAGTTCCCATCTCTTCGTCACCGTGGAGGATACGGATTCCGTGCGTTTTTATGGGCTGGTGAACTCCGACGATGAAAAGGCAGAGATTGAAAAGATAGCAAAAAAGATTCAGGGGGTGAGGAGGATCATCAATGACTTAACGGTCTTTCGAGGATCGATGGGAGGCGTTTAACGATCTCTCGTCTTTTTTTGGGGCTCTCTCTTTTTTAAATAAAGGAAAAGAATCCCTCCTCCGGTGAGCATAAAGGCCGTAAGGATCTGGCCCATCGTGAAGGGACCGAAGATGAATCCAAGATGGGCGTCGGGTTCCCTAAAAAATTCGACGAAAAATCGGAAGGCCCCGTAGAGCATAAGAAAGATGGCCAACAGACCCCCTGTCGGTAGCTTCTTATCTTTCAGGAGCCACAGGATCAAGAAGAGAACCCCGCCTTCCAGGGCGGACTCGTAAAGCTGGGAAGGATGGCGGGGAAGAGGGCCCCCCTTCGGGAAAATCATTCCCCAGGGAACGCCGGTTACCCGGCCATAGAGCTCGCCGTTAATGAAATTTCCGATCCTCCCAAAACCAAGTCCTGGAGGAACGGTGACAATGATAAGGTCGGTGATCCTCCAGAACGACTTCTTATTCTTCCAGGAAAAAAGGACCCCTACCAGAAGAACGCCAATCAATCCTCCATGAAATGACATCCCGCCGTGCCAGATGGCAAAGATCTCCAGGGGGTCAGAGAGATACATTTTCAGATCGTAGAAGAGGACATATCCCAAACGCGCGCCGATGATCAATCCGAGGATCAGATAAAAATAGAGGTTTTCCACCTCGGGCTTCGAGATATCGAAATCTTTTCGCTTCATCTGATACCGGACAAGCAGGTAGGAAGCAAAAAACCCGAAAACATACATGAGCCCATACCAGCCCACCTTGATCGGGCCTAAGTCAATCAAAATGGGATCAATATTAACCTTCATTCTCTCCCCTCATGTTTCTTTGATTGGAAAGGATCTCGCCGACCCCTTGCTACCCTCATTCTATTGGAGCTTGGATAAAGATTCAAGCGAGTTTTTATAAAGGACAAGTGCGCCGCAGGGAATGTAGATTGGAATATTGGAATGATGGAACGGTGGAATGATGGGAAAAGACGAAAAAGCCCAAAACTAACCTCCGGTGTTAAGCCTTTGGATTTCACTGCGCTTATCACCAATACTCCAATACTCCATTTCTCCAATACTCCAAATCTCCATGGAGTGGTTGACGTGAAAAGATAGAGCTTGTATAATCTTGCCAAATATGACTGAAGAGCTTTCCAAGAAACAGCAGGTCCTTCAGGATTTAAAGAAACTGATCCTCGCCAGGACCTCTATCGTCTATCTTCTCTCCGATGAGGAAGATCGGGTGGAAGGTCTTCTCAAGGAATTATCCGCCACTTTTCAACCCCGGCCCAAGCTTTATGTCTGGAATCCGTTCTACGGCCTGTTCGGGGAGAATGAACAGATCGAGAAAACGGTGAGTCCCATAGAGGCCCTCGATAAGGTGATTCAGCGGAACGAGCAGACCTTCTACCTCTTCGAAGGGCTCCACCCCTTTTTAAAGACCGATCTTCTCATTGCAAGAAAATTGAAGGACATCCACCGGGCTCTCCGAAACAGGTATTCGACGGTCTTCATCATTGCTCCCTCTCTGGTTCTCCCGGAAGAACTCCGTCGCGATATGATCGTTTACGAACTCCCCATGCCCGATGCCTCCGAGGTGGAGCGCATGCTCATGGGAGTGATCACCGGAAGCCCTCAGGCTGCTTCTCTCACGGAATCGCTTACGGCCGAATTGAAAGATCGCATGGTGAAGGGAGCCCTTGGCCTGACCCTCGACCAGGTTGCCCGGGCCTTCCGGAGCGCCCTCATCGGAAGGACGAGGATCGACCCATCGGTCATCGATGGGGTGATTGATGAAAAAGGACAATTGATTAAGAAGTCAGGAATCCTCAACCTGGTCAAGAACCGACCCAATCTTGACGAAATCGGCGGCCTAGAAAACCTCAAAGATTGGCTGAAGAAGAGATCCCAGGTATTGAGCAGTGAAGGAAAGGGTTTTGGCCTCCACGTCCCCAAAGGGGTCCTGATTACCGGCCTTTCGGGATGCGGTAAGAGCCTTTGCGCAAAGGCCTTCGCCTCCTTCTGGGGGATTCCGTTGCTCCACCTCGATATGGCCAGGCTCTACGATGGAACGGTTGGAGAACCCGAGCAAGCCTTACAGCTTGCCTTGCGAACGGCCGAGTCCGTTGCCCCTGCCGTTCTCTGGATTGATGAGATTGAGGCGGGGATCAGCATACAGAGCCAGAAGGCCGGAGGCGGCGCCCAGTCTCGCGTCTTTTCTTCCTTTCTCACCTGGATGCAGGAGAAGACCGATTTCGTCTTCATCGCCGCGACGGCCAATGTGATTGAGCTCCTCCCGCCCGAAGTCTTAAGAAAGGGCCGTTTCGATCAGATCTTCTTTGTCACCCTTCCCAACGCTCAGGAAAGAAAGTCGATCCTTTCCATCCATCTGAAGAAAAATAGCGCCGATATTTCCAAAATGAATTTAGAGATGCTGGTCAAGGTGACCGAAGGGTTCAACGGTGCCGAACTGGAACAGGCGGTAAACGGGGCCTTGATCGAGGCCTTCAACTCGGGTCGGCCCCTCAATGAGCAGGATATGGTGATCTCCGTTGGAAGTATCGTTCCTCTCTCCACCACCATGAGAGAGGAAATCGGAAGGATGGAACGGTGGGCTTACAACCGGGCCGTTCCGGCTTCAACAAAATGATCCATCAATAATCTTCTTTGTCCTCGTCGTAATCCTCCTCTTCGTCTTCTTCATCGTATTCCTCTTCTTCTTCCTCCTCTTCTGGCTCCTCCTCTTTCTTCTTCCGCGTCGATTTCAGATTGATCTTCTCCAGACTATCATCCCCGAGATCGTCGATCACTTCATTAAAAAAAAAGGCCAGGGAGATCAGATACTCCTCCGGCAAATCCCGGAACCAATCCAGAACTTTCTCCGCCATGTCCATCTTCTCACTGCCAGAAGCACTCTCGAGCAGGTCAATGGCCTTCCGATAATGCTTGTTGAATACCCGGATCATAAAAAGATTTTCGCCTCCTTTGAACTCAAATTTAAATTTTAAATTTATCAAAAATCATTATACTTCCCTGGTGCATTGTCAACAAAAAAATTTGAAAAGGGAGGTATTTTAATGAGATTTCTGAAAAAGCCCAGAAATCTCTAATCAATAGAGCGAAAAGCAGTTTTTCAGAGTTCTCTAATAAAACCGTGTAATTTTAACCCCCCAGAATGGCATTTTAGAGATATAGTCTTTTAACAAAACCTTTTTCACAGCCCCGCCTCTCTCTTTTGTTCCACTCGCATGGATGAGATAAACCTCCTTCTGTTCAACTTTCAGGACCCCTATGTGTCCAACAATCTCTCCGACTTCCCTCTTTTCGGGTTTCTTTATGAAAAAGAGAATGTCCCCGCTTCTTAATCTTCCGATCCCGCTGAGCAGTTCTTGGGATGGGAGAATGTCGACAAAGTCTTTTCCTCTTGAACCTTTTATCCTTAGGGTATACCTCCATTCGCCTGTCACTTCCTTTCCCCACTTCCCACTCTCAATCATATCTTCTCCATATTCAAAACGGTTATCATAATTCAAAACCCTCCCATCCTTGAGAACCCCTTTCGTGTGGAATCTCTTGTCCAGTGCCATTTGAATGGCCTCTTCAGGGGTACGGGTTAAGGAAAGCTCGACGACCCTGAACGTCAGATACATGCAATCCACTCTCTCGTCTGCCACGAGGGTGGCCCTGGTGACATATTCTCCCAATGGGTCAGGATCATAAGGAGTGCCTATGAATTTCTCCGCCCAGAACGCGATTCTCTCTCCTGTGGGCTTCGTAATCAACATGGACTGGAGCTTCTGAATCTCTTCATTGGAAAGGCCAAATGAGAAATCCGGAAGAAGAAGGAGGACAAGGATCAATAACAGTGGAAAGCTTCTTGATTTCACCTTCATCGTTCCCATAGGAAGCACGAAATAGAAGAGGGCCCTGAAGGGCGCTCGACACTCTCTTGAGAGACTTCTGGGCTTCATCAGAAATGTCTATAACAAATTCTAAAAAGCTGGTCAAATCAGGCTGTTGAAAAAGCCCTGGATCACCTCTTCCTGTCATTCCTCCCCCGTATCCAATTAACGGGGTAAACTCCATCAGGAATCCAGTGTTTTCAACAAGATCTGGATTCCCGCCCCCGCCTCCGTGAGGACAAGTTTACCCTCCTACGCAGAAAGCCGCGCCTGCGTGCCGAAACGCACTTTGGCGTGCAGGCACGGGCTTTAGCCCGTGAGGCTCCACCCCTGCGAAAGCAGAGGTGGGAGTGACCAAAAAAGCGGTTTATCAACGGGCTCAAATGACTCGTCGCGCCCTAACAGGTCGAGTTCTTAGCACTGGTTTTATAACAGAATACGGCATTCAAATTGCAGTCTATTCTAAGTAATAAAAGATCGATTATGGAGTATCTAGAGTAAGTACGCGCATTGGATAAGGTTTTTTGGAAAAAATTTAAATCCTTTGGCACTCTCTTATGGTGACAAAAAATACATTTGTAACACTTTTTTTGGCACTTTTTCTCATCCTGATCAGTGCGGATACGTTGGAATTTGCCGAACGAACTCATCACCCAATTCCACCCACTATTGATCTGCCTGTTGAACCGTCTGCTGAATTCTCTATTGAACCCTCTGTGGACCGCTCTATTGAACCGTCTTATGATCCCCCACCTTTTGCTCAACCCCTCACCGTTGCCAAAAAGCCTGAGAACGGAGATCGACCCGAGCTGCGTAAAGAAAAAGGAAACATAGGAACCATTCACCCCAGAACGAAACCCAGAATAGACTTCTTAAAATCCTTGAAGAAGGGAGGACCCAAATTTTCAGAACCCATTCATAGGGTCATCTCCACCTCCCTTGCTTCTCAGATAGGATGGAAGTATTCTCCTCCGAGGGTTTCGAGAATCACCGAAATTAAACCGGTCGGATCCGAGGAATCCCTCCCTAATACTTATCGCTCCATCCTTCCGGAGACAGGAGGGGAAAGCGGCCCGACGAAGGTTGAGCTTCTCAGGTCAAGAATGATGAAGGCTGAAGTCTTCATGCGCTTTCGCCTCTCTTTCAGCCCAAAGGGTGAATTCTCCATCGAGATGAATTTAGACCCCGCGGCTGAAAAAGGGATCGGAGTCTCTTTCCCGGCGGATACTGTCCGCCTCCCCTCTGAATCAATTCCTTCAATTTCTCAAACAAATGCTCCCTCTCTTTTTAATCCCTAAGACCTCGATCTATTGTCTTCAAACGTATTTACACCCCTATGCCTTGGGCGACCCTCCGTGCCTGCCCTGTACCATGTTAGGTCCAGGGCCTGCGCGCTGTAGCGCTGCCTACTCCGCCGAAGTAGCATCGTCTACGTAGGCTGGATCGGCGCGCAAGCGTGGCCGCCTGTTTAAGCGATTTATTTTTCTTGGGAGTTAATGAAGTTAGAGTCGGATGGGTTCGTAAAAAATGACCTGTCTTCTTTCACAGGGGAGGCGTAAAGAAAAGAGGGATCTCGACTTCCTCTCGTCGACTTCAAATTCAATCAATCCCTGGCTTTTCTGGATCAATTCCTTAATGAGCAGCAGGATCAAGCCAACCGTCTTCTCATTCTCAACCCCCTGATCCGCGGGGTCGTTTTCCAATGGCTCAAAGGGATCTCCCTGGTCCTTTGAAACAATGAGGACTTCAATATATTTCCTGTCCTTCAGGGCGACGACCTTATCCTCCCCTGCCCCCTTCTGGTTGATCGATTTCGTCATAAAACCGATACTTCCGTTATTGGGAGTGGAGAGAATGGCATACTGGAGAATGGAATTTAAAATGAACCTAACCTGTTCGTCATGAGTAAAGGTCTCAGGAAGGTCCTTCTCAAAATTCTTGACGATCTTGATATTCTTGACCAAAAGGGGATGTTCATTGGCTTCCAGGATCCCTTCAATAATCAGGTGAACGGTGTTCTTCTTCAGGATGGGGATATTGATATGGATGTAATTTAAGAGCGTGTTGAGCAACGAATCGATCTTCTTAATATCGAAAGAGATACGTTCGTAGCATTGTTTCTTGGTCTCCGGGTCTTCAGCCTTTTCAATCGAAAGATGATTGATATGAGCGATGGACACCAGGGTATTCTTAATAAACTCGACCATCTCGATCAGAAATGAAGATGAGAAAGTGATATGGCCATCATCCTCGGGATTGGCCTCCTTCGATACGGGTAGCTTCTTCTCGAATGCGTTCAGGAGGGCCTTTAATGAATTGACCTCGTTCTCCGTTTCGGCAGAATAGTTCTTCATCAGCCTATGAAATAGGCATTTTTCATGCCAGGTATCCAAGGTAGGTTAAGCTATTAATTTTATGAAGATTTTTTAGATCAGCCGTTGGCGATATGGTGCGAATTCTGGACGTGAAATTTGACTAAATTTCCATTCTAGTGACGAAAATTGCCAGGGTCGACGAAGCCGCCGTTACTTCGATTTAGACACCATAAAACCAGATCTCACAATCGGGCGCGGTCCTTTGAGGGCGATTGGGAGGGGTTTCCTATCCGGTTTTCTGGGTCTCCGCAGCCGTATAAGAGCACCCGGGCACCATCAGGGCCATCAAAATTAGAAACCACCCATTCATCCGGCTCATTATCTATGTCCTTCTTTTGATTTCGATTTCAATGAGAATCTAAGTCTTCTTTCCATAATTTCAAGCTAAAAAAACGGGGCCCATGAAATTCTTGGGCCGCGTGGTGCAACCAAGGAGATGGAGGAGAGATGCGGCGTAGAAATGCCCGCTCTCCGAGCTTCTAACTTCGAGCAAAAAGTTTCATGTATGTCCCATAGCCCTCTTTTTCCAGATCTTCCTTGGGGATAAATCTCAGAGACGCTGAATTCATGCAGTACCGGAGCCCCGTCGGCTGCGGCCCATCGTTGAACACATGACCGAGATGGGAATCGCCGTGCTTGCTCCTCACCTCGATGCGCCTTATGAAGAAGCTTCCGTCTTCTCTTTCCACGATATTCTCGGGCACAAGAGGCTTCGTAAAACTGGGCCATCCTGTTCCGGAGTCGAATTTATCGAGAGAACTGAACAGAGGCTCCCCGGACACGATGTCCACATAGATGCCTTCTTTCTTATTATCCCAGTATTCATTTTGAAAGGGCCGTTCGGTCCCGTTCTTCTGGGTCACCTCATACTGGAGAGAAGTCAATTTTTTTCTCAGGATGGCATCCTCCGGTCTGTGATAGGTCTTTTCATCTTTCGGCTTCATCGTTTCCATCTCTTTCCCCCATGTCTTTTTCAAAAACGGATCACGGCCTGAGCCGGATCGGTAGAAGGCATATCTCAACGGATTCTTTTTATAATAATCCTGGTGGTAGTCCTCCGCTTCATAAAAATTGGTGAATCTCACAATTTCCGTGACGATGGGTTTTTCAAACTTACCCGATCTTTCCAGGGCTCCCTTCGATTTTTCCGCCAACCGTTTCTGTTCTTCATCATGATAAAAAATCACGCTCCGGTATTGGGGCCCCCGGTCGACAAACTGCCCACCCGGATCGGTTGGATCGATATGTCTCCAGAAATAATCGAGCAACTCCTGATACGTGACTTTGGCCGGATCATAATAGCCCTGAACAGCCTCCACGTGCCCGGTGGTCCCGGAGGAAACCTGCGAGTAGGTAGGATTTTCCTTTTGCCCGCCAGCATAGCCGGAAATGACTTTTGTCACACCTGGCAATTTTTCGAAATCCGCTTCGGTGCACCAGAAACAACCGCCTGCAAACGTCGCTTTGAGTAAGTTCATTTCTTCTCTGGGCATTTCTCCCGCCATGCTCGGCTGAATTCTTTCAGACGTTTGACATCCGACCGCTATAAAGAATAATAATGTGACGCTTATAAGTAAGAGAGTTTTCATTTATGCCACCTCCGTTCTGTTATCGTTTTCAAGAAAATGATAACCACTGATGATGAAGTTGCAATAAAGGAGATGTAAAGATTTGGTAAAGATATGGGGGGGACGGAAGATTATAGAAAGATTTCTGAATCAGTCGAGAAATCTCTAATGAAGAGAGCGTCAAGCAGTTTTTCAGACCTCTCATAGAGGAAGGGAAAACCAGATCCGTGTTTCGCCGCCCGAGATCTCAGCTCCCATCTTTCCGTTGTGGGCCTTGATGAGCTCTTTGACGATGGCCAGCCCAATGCCTGCTCCGCCATGCTCCCGAGAGCGGGATTTTTCACCCCGGTAAAACCTTTCGAAGATGAAGGGAAGATCTTTTCCCGTCAATTCGCCGCCCGTGTTCGCGAAGACAACCCGGATCTCTCCCGGCATGGACTCCATGAAGATTCTAACGTTCCCCCCCGTGGGAGTATATTGCAAGGCATTTTGGAGAAGGTTGCTCACGACTTGCGACATCTTTTCAGGGTCCGCCTGAAGCCACCGCGCCCCTTTGCCCAGTTGGGTATCCACGTCGATTCCTTTTGCGTTGAATTGAGGCCGGAAGGTTTCAAGCTCCTGCAGGATCAAATTCGAAACCCGGATTTCGGTTTTGTGAAGATCGCCCCGGGCGGCATCCGCTTTAGCCAGGCGTAGAACATCTTCCACCAGGCGGACCAACCGCGATGTCTCCTCCTGGAGCACGTCGTAAGTCTCCCTCGTCGGAGGGACGACCCCGTCCGTCAAGGCTTCGAGATACCCTTTGATGTTGGTTAGAGGGGTCCTGAGCTCATGGGCGACATCAATCATCATCGTTTTCCGGAGCTCCTCGATCTGGCGAAGCCCTTCTGCCATCCGGTTGAAGGCGTATGCCAGTTGTCCCACCTCATCCCGGGAGGAAAAAGGAACTTCGACCGAATAGTCCCCGGATGAAATAGCTTGGGTGATTCTGGTCATCTGTCGAAGGGGGCCTAACACCCTCCTCATGAGTAAAAAGCTAAGGACCACTGCCAGGACGACGGCGCCCAGACTGGCCCAGATGAGATATCGATGGACGGACGTTACGAACATTTCATGGCTTGAAACAGGCGAAATGTTATATTTTTCCATCAACGTCATGAAGTAACCGGCAGCGAGGGTGTCAATGGCCAACCATACAATGGCGATGACAAATCCGATGATCAGGACATTGATTCCGAGAAGTTTCCAGAGGAGACTTTTTCTCACCGCCTAACTCCACAGGATCATGGGGATCCGCTCTCTGCGAACTTATATCCGATGCCTCTCACCGTGAAAATGTAACGGGGATGGGATAGGTCTTTTTCAATCTTTTGCCTGAGATTTCCAATGTGAACATCAACGACACGATCGATCACCACGGCTTCATGCCTCGGATAAAGATGGGCCAGAAGGTCGTTCCGGCTGAAGACTCTTCCGGGAGCGGACATGAGGGCTTGAAGAAGCTTGAATTCGTGCGGTGTCAGAGAAACCGGACGACCGGCCAGACTCACTTTATATTTCTCCATATCCAAGATGAGATCTTTATAGGATAGAATCTTCCTATCTTTTGGGACCTCCAGACGCCCTCTCCGGAGAATGGCCTTTACGCGTGCCACCAGCTCCCTGGGACTGAAGGGTTTTACGACATAATCGTCTGCCCCAAGAGTCAGCCCTGAAACTCGATCTACCTCCTCTCCCCGGGCGGTGAGCATCAGGATGGGAACGTCAGACGCCTGTCTGAGTCGCCTGCATACTTCCCAGCCATCCATCAAAGGGAGCATCAGATCGAGAATGACGAAGGCTGGATGAACCTGCCGGGCCAATTCAAGGGCTTGCTGGCCGTCATAGGCAGTGACCGTCCGAAATCCCTCTCGCTCGAGATAGAGCGAGATCAAGGAGGCCGTCTTCTTATCATCTTCAACAATGAGAACCGTACCTTCCATCTCAACGACCCATCCTCAGCGCTTCTTCCCCTCCAAAATCATTCTAACACACCTCTTTTCTTCCCATTGCAATAAAAATGAACGCGAATCTTGAAATAAACTCTTTTTTCGATAATGATTTTATCTAAAGGCAAGCTCGGGGGTGTCACCTCTATAATGAAACGAAGGAGAGAATCTGATGAAAGAAAAAATTAAAAAATTCGTTCGAGAGATGGGGGTCGATGACGTAGGAATTGCGGCCGCTAAGGATTACAAAAGCCCCAGGTCCCCGGATCTGAGGAGCATCTTCCCCGAGGCAAAATCTTTGGTGGTCCTTGCTTACAAAGAGCTCCCGAACTGCGAAAGCGAGAATATGCAGATCGCCATGGGGGGACGCCTGGACATATTAGAATTCGCCCGCTCCTGTAACTACAAGCTGTCGCGTTTCCTGGATAGGGAATTTAAGGTGAAAGCCATGACCATCCCTGCTTCCTACCCATTATATATGAGCTATGAAACCAGGGGAACCGTAGGAGATGTTTCACTCCGTCATGCGGCTATCGCTGCAGGTCTTGGAAACTTTGGCCGCCACAACCTCGTGATCCATCCCCAGATGGGATCGAGAGTCGTCTTTACGGGAGTCATTACGAATCTGGAACTTCCTTCAGATCCTCCTGTTTCGGAAAAGCTCTGCACGGATTGTAATGTTTGTGTGCAAAGTTGTCCGGCCGGTGGGTTGGATGAGGAAGGAAAAACCGATGACATGAAATGCCTGAAGCACAGCCAGCCTTATGGTATCGGGGGGGCCATCCGTTTCTGGACAAAATTGATTGAAAGCACTCCTGAAGAACAGAAAAAAATGGTAAAGGATGTCCATTTCTGGCGGTTGTACCAGGCCGGGTTCATCGGATTTCAATATTTCTGTTTCAACTGCATGAAATCCTGCCCCGTAGGTCAATAGCACTTCTCCTCCAGTTGACGAAGAGGATCTCGAGGGAAACCATCGGAAGCCCAACCATCAACTAAAAAGTGGAGCCCCACGGGCTAAAGCAAGTGGCTCCTCTACATGCTTCGTCGGGCGAAACCCTCCGAAGCACACCCTACTACGTTCCTTTGGAGCTTCGAAGCGTACCCTCCTCGCATTCATCCACGGTCTAAAAACCCGTGCTTGCGCGCCGAAGTACGCTTCAGCACGCAGGCGTGGCTTTCTGCGTAGGAGGGTGAATTCCTCTTTGAGAAGGAGCGTTCCAGAAATGACTCCGAAGACGGGAGTGAAGAAGGGGAAGGTGGAAAGGCGGCTGGCCAGATAAATGCGGCCTGAGGTCGGATTTCCTTCAGCTTTTCAGGAGCAGCCTCACAAGAACGGGGTTTGAGAGGGGTTAAGGGGTATAGAGCGTGACGATGAGCTCGCACCTCTCGTCTGAGAGATTGCGTAGTTTATGTTTGGTTTCGGAGTCGAAATGGAAGGTCTCTCCCTGCTTCAAATGGAACACCTTGCCTCCTAACGTGAGCTCCAATTCTCCTTTGAAGACAAAGATGAATTCCTCTCCCGGATGCTTGTATTCGATCATCTTATGACTTTCTTTGGGTTCGATCGTGACCATAAAGGCCCGGAGGTGTTTGTCCGCGGCTCCCGGAGTAAGCGTCCGGTAGGAGTAGTCCTGAGTGCGTTTCACAAATCCTTCCTGCCTCTTCCCATCAATTTGCATCTTCTCTTGCTCGGTCAGAAAATGACTGGGGTCCATTTGGAGGGCCTGGGACAGCTGCAACAGAAAAGAGACCGGTGGCGTCAGGCTATCTGACTCTACCTGCTCGATGAACTCCGGAGGCTGGCCGGTTTTCTCAGCGAGATCGGTCACGCTCATTTTGTGATCTTCCCTCAGCTTCTTGATCCGCCGGCCGAAGGTGACCGATTTCTGATCCTGCCCCGTTTTCATCTGGCTGCGATAGAGATCTGTAATCTCCCGGAAAAGATGGCTCTTTACCTCCGTGATGAAGGAGGGAAGGAAGGAAAGCGTGTCGGCGACCACTCCAAAATCGGCGATCTTGAATATCGGTGCGTGGGGGTCGCGGTTGACGGCCACAATCGTCCTTGCCCCCCGAAGGGCGGCGGTATACTGGACCGCACCGGAGGTGCCGCAGGTGACCAGGAGCTCCGGACGGATCGCCTTGCCGGTCTGCCCGATCAGCTGGTCGGACGAAGTCCAATGAGCATCGACGGCCGGTCGGGTCGCCCCCACCTCGCCTCCCAGAAGCATGGCCAACTCTCTTACGGAGTTAAATCCTTCAAGATTCTTGAGCCCCCGGCCCCCCGCAACCACAATTTTAGCATCCTCCAGCTTCGTCGTTTGGTGAGGTTCTCGAATGGAAGAAATCACATGGATTCGGGAAGAAGCTTCACTCAGATTTTTCTCTATTTTCACAATCTCCCCAGAGGCATTTTGATCATAGGGACGTTCAGGAAACGCTCCCGGGCTTACGGTGGCCACATAGGGTCGGTGCGTGCTCCATACGATCCGTGCTAAGAAATTGCCTCCGAAGGCGGGACTGGAGGCGATCAGCCGCTCCCCTTTTTCATCCCACTCTAAAGAGATGGAGTCCGCGCAAAGTCCCACCCCGAGCCGTTTGGCGACCCTGGGGGCCAGCTCCTTGCCGAACTCGGAAGCGCCTACCAGAAGGATCTCCGGTTGATGCTCCTGAATCAAATCATTCATGAGCATTGTAAAGAGATCCGCTCGATACCATGCTAATTGGGGGTGATCCACCAGGAGAACGCGCTGGGCACCATAGGCAATATATTCTTTGGCCATCCCTTCCACTCGATGTCCGAGGAGGATCACCGTAACCCTTCCTTTGTCCCCGGAAAGGGCTCGTGCCTGCCCCAATACCTGAAGGCTCGACCGGTCGTGAAGATGATTGCGATGGTCTGCAAAGACCCAAATTTCCAGATTTTTTCCCATGGCCCTGTTCTAAGATAACAAATGCTTCTCCATTAATCTTGAAAAAAGCAGCTTCGCCTGCTGACGGGGGTCTCCTTCAAGAAAGATGCAGGATTTTTGCCTAGCGATCGGAACCAATTCCTCCACCCATGTCCGGGAACCGTCACTCCCAACCTTCGCTGGATCGGCCTTTAGATCCTCCAGATTCCAGCATTCGATGCGGTTCTTGGTGAAAGCGTCTTGAATCTGTAATAAACTCGGAAGGCGTACGGTCATCCTCGAAGAAACCGAAACCAGAGCGGGCGCGGACACTTCAAAAATTTCTTTGAATCCATCGGAGGTTCGTTCGACCCGAAACAGAGTTCCCCTTCTCTCCAGCTTCTCCACGCCTGTGATATGAGGAAGATTAAGTTCCTCGGCGAGCTGGGGGCCTACCTGTGAGGTTCCGCTGTCTGTCGTTTGCATTCCGCAGAGGATCAGGTCAAATTCCCCGATTTTCCGAAGGCCCAACCCAAGCACATAAGAAGTGGCCAGGGTATCGCTTGCAGCAAAACGCCGGTCGGACAGGAGGATGGCCCGGTCCACCCCGATGGCCAAGGCCTCCCATAGCACCTCTTCACTGATGTTGGGCCCCATCGTTACCGCAGTGATCGAGCCGTCGTATTCCCTTTTGAGTTGCACTGCCATCTGGAGGGCAAATAGATCAAAAGGGTTGATATGGGAGAATTCCGCGGAACGGACAAGGCTGTGGCTGCGGGGATCAAGCTTTACCTGGTCTCCGGCGATCACCTGTTTAATGCAGACGATAAGGTTCATTCGAGTCCTCAGCCAAGAATATTCGGAATTCTCTTCATCACTAAATCCGAAACAAATCCAGTCGATGAGAATGCCAAATGTCAAAGATCAAAGTTCAAACCAAATCCTAAGTTCAAAATATCAAAGATTTCGGATTTTGAAATTTGACATTTGAATTTTGGACTTTGAAATTCTAAGACGACGGTCCGAATTTCCCCTGCCTACCCTGCCTCCCGGCGGGCAAGCTCAGGCACGTGCTTCGAACCTGGATTTTCACTCAGTCTTCCTCTCGTTTTAACAACTCCCGGGCGATAACGATCTGTTGAATCTCATTCGTTCCCTCATAAATCTCTGTTGCCCGGGCATCCCTGAAATAACGCTCGATCGGGTAGTCCCTGCTGTATCCATAACCCCCGTGGATCTGCACCCCCATGGAGACTACCTTCGAGGCAGTGCGGGCTGCAAAGAGTTTGGCCATGGCTGAAGGGCCGGCCACTTCGCCTCCTTGATCCTTCACATGGGCAGCCTGTAAGGTCAAAAGCCGTGCTGCCTCCACCATCGTGCCCATGTCGGCGAGCATCATCTGAATGGCCTGATGCCGGGCGATGGGCACGCGGAATTGGACGCGCTCTTTGGCATATTTCAAGGATACATCCAGGGCACCTTGACCGATTCCCACGGCCTGGGCTGCAATACCGATCCTGCCCGTATCAAGAGCCGCCATGGCGACCTTGAACCCATCGCCCTCCCGACCCAGAAGGTTCTCCCCGGGAACCCGGCAGTCCGTAAGGGCAATCGAGCATACTGGATTGGCGCGCATGCCGCAATTATTTTCAAGAAGGCCCACTTCAAACCCGGGAGTCCCGCGCTCCACCAAAATAGCACTGAAGCCTTTCTTGACATCGTCCGGATTGACGGAAACGAAAATGATCAGGGTGTCGGCCACCCCGCCATTCGTAACAAAGATTTTATTGGCGTTGACGACATAGGAGTCGCCATCACGGATCGCCGTCGATTCAATGGCCATCGCGTCGGACCCGGCATTGGGCTCGGTCAAACAGAAGGCGCCGATCTTTTCGCCCGCAGCCAGAGGTGCAAGGAATTTGGCCTTTTGCCTGTCATCCCCGAATTTGCTCAAGGGAAACACCACCACGCTGTTATGGACGGCGATGGTCAGCCCCATGGCTGCACAGACGCGGGAGATCTCCTCAATCGCCAGACAATAAGAGAGGGTATCCATCTCAGCGCCACCGTAGGTTCTGGGAGCCTG
>Ga0154748_1043_pt1 | contig 14948 bp, 15 predicted proteins | sample Rifle2008BG16ft_FD_105756 | JGI IMG/M metagenome (GOLD analysis project Ga0154748, IMG submission 105756) | Deltaproteobacteria bacterium RBG_16_50_11
CTGAAAGATTACCAGAAGAGGCGGATCATTAATTTTTTCAACCCGGATTTGGACCCCCTGGGTGCCGGGTATCATCATATCCAATCGAAGATTGCCGTGGGATCGGGCGGGATTCTCGGTAAAGGGTTTATGGAGGGAACTCAGAGTAAATTGGGGTTTCTGCCCGAGCAGCAAACCGACTTCATCTTCTCCGCTTTGGGAGAGGAATGGGGCCTGATCGGTTCATTTTTCGTAATGGGGCTCTATTTTCTTCTGATTCTGTGGGGGCTTCGAATCACCGTCCAATCCAAAGATCGTTTCGGTGCGATTGTCTCCTTCGGGATCGTGGCCATGCTCTTCTGGCATGTCTTCATCAATATCGGGATGGTGTTGGGCCTCATGCCCGTCGTCGGCCTTCCGCTTCCCTTCCTTAGTTACGGTGGCTCGTTTCTCCTCTCCACCCTCATCGGCATGGGCTTACTCCTCAACGTGAGCATGAGGAGATATCTCTTTTGATTTGAGATTTCAGATTGCAGATTTTAGTTTTTAGTTTTAAACCCTCAATCTTCAATCTTACATCTTAAATCTGAAATTAAAAGGGGACATCGTCATCGGGACCTGGAGTCGCCTCTTGTTCGAAATCGGCCTCTTTTTCGGGCCCGGGACTCTCCGCAGGGGCTCCTCGAGCTCCCAACATCTGCATCCCTGTCGCAACAATTTCAGTTGTTGACCTTTTGTTCCCGTCCTTGTCTTCCCAGGATCGGGTTCGGAGCCGGCCTTCAATATAGACTTGTTTCCCCTTGTTGAGGTATTCTCCACAGATCTCCGCCAATCTCCCGAAAGCCACGATCCTGTGCCATTCGGTGAAGGTGGTCTTCTCGCCTGTTCGGTTGGTCCGATTCTCCGACGTCGCGATCCGAAAATTGGCCACGGTGGTGCCATTGCTTAGGTATTTCACCTCGGGATCGGCGCCCAAATTACCGACGAGGATGACTTTGTTCACTCCGGCCATAAAAAGACCTCCTTGTTTGAACCCTATTAACGTTTTAGGTTTGAGGTTTAAGGGTTGAGGGAAAGAAATTAGCCTGCAACCTCTAACCTCAACCCTCTGACGCCATCTTATGAGTGCCACCTTACCATTTCCATGCCTTCTTTTCAAGGAGATATTGACGGCATTCCTTATTTGTATTAGATAGTGTTTAACTCTCCTTAAAGGGACGAAGATGAGATCTAGATGTCTTTTTCTTCTCCTGACGGTTCTCAGTGTTTCCCTTCTTTTTGCCTTGATTCGCGAGAATGCGTGTGCCGCTCCATCTCCAACTCCCAGCTGTCCGTCCTGTGAGGCCTTCGGAGTTCAAGTTCTGGAGATGCAAAAGGACGCTCCTCCCTTTACCCTCAAATCGTTGAGCGGAACTCGGTATTCCCTCAAGGACTTCAAAGGAAAACCGGTCCTCGTCAAGTTCTGGGCCACCTGGTGCCCCTCGTGTTGCGAGGAACTTCCTGTCATAGACAAATCTTTCAGGGAAAAACAAGACCCGTTGGTCATCCTTTTGCTCGCTATTGATGGGGAGAAGGAGAAGAGAGTTCGGGGGTTCATCGAAAAGAATAAGATCTCCCTTCCTGTCCTCTTGGATGAAAAGGAAAAGATTGCCCGGGCGTACGGGGTCAACTTTATTCCTGCCGCCTTTCTGATCGATCGGGAAGGGAGGATCATCGCTAGAATCGTGGGAGAGAGGGACTGGTCTTCGCCCGTTGCTTGGTCCGCCATGAAAGAGCTCCTTTCTCTTCGTTGACAAAACTCACCCGTATCGTATAATGGTTTCTGTTTTTCATTTGGGCCCAGGAGTTTTTTGTGAAATATTTTTACAAATCAGAAAGCTTCTCCATTCCCCAACGGCTCGTCTTTATTCCTCTTAAAGATGCGGTTATCTTCCCCAATGTGATGGTCCCTCTTTTCTTCCATTCCGATGAGGCCTTGAACATTTTGAATAAGGTGATTTTGGAGAACAACCTCATCGGATGTGTGGGGCAGCGGGATCCATCGATCAAAGATCCTCAGCCCAAGGACCTTCTCTCCATCGGGACAGTCTGCAAGGTCCTTCAATTGGTCAAATTACCGAACAAAGGGATGAAGATCTTTGTGGAAGGGCTTTCGAGGGTTCTTCTCCAGAATATCACCCAGGAAGTTCCCTACTTTAAAGCGGAAGTCAAAGAGGTGAACGAGTCTCAGGAGAGGACCGTTCTTGCAGAGACCCTTGTCCAGAGCGTCGGGACGCTCTTTAAAATGTCCCTCTCCCTGGGAAAGCCTCTTCCTGAAGAGCTCCTGAGATCGCTTGATAAGATCGACCATCCGGGAAGGCTGGCGGACCTGATCGCCATCACTCTCCATCTGGGAATAAAAGACCAGCATGACATTTTAGAAACGGTCGATCCCCTCGAGCGGTTGAAAAAGGTCTTTCATCTCTTCAGCCGGGAGATTCAACCCTTTCCCCCCAAACCGGGATCCTCGATCCATTCGGGGAAAGAAATCGGGAAACTTCAGAAGGATCCTTCTCTTCGCGCTTCCATGAGAGGGCACAGGGAGATCCCTGAGGAAGATCCTTATTTAGCAGAGGTCTATGAGCTTCGTGAGAAGATCCGGGCGGCCGGGATGCCTCAACGGGTCGAAGAGATCGCCTATAAAGAGCTCAACCGGCTGGAGCGGATGAATCCCATCTCCGCGGAGTACACCGTCTCCCGAACCTATCTCGATTACCTCATCACCATGCCCTGGAGCAAGAGGAGCACGGATAACCTTGACCTCGGCCGGGCCCGGGAGGTTCTGAACGAGGACCATTATGATCTTGAAAAGGTGAAGGATCGGATCCTGGAATTCTTGGCCGTCAAGAAGTTGAAGGATTCCATGAAAGGCCCGATCCTCTGTTTTGTCGGCCCCCCGGGAGTGGGGAAGACGTCCCTGGGGCGCTCGATCGCCCGAGCCCTCGAAAGGAAGTTCATCCGCATCTCTCTGGGCGGGGTGAGGGATGAGGCCGAGATCCGGGGACACCGCCGAACCTATGTGGGTGCCCTTCCGGGAAGAATCATTCAGGAGATCCGGAGGGCGGAGACCTCCAATCCCGTCTTCATGCTCGACGAGGTCGATAAGATCGGTCAGGACGTTCGGGGGGATCCTGCAGCCGCTCTTTTAGAAGCACTCGACCCCGAACAGAATTTTTCGTTTACCGATCACTATTTGGATGTTCCTTTCGACCTCTGCCATGTCCTCTTCATCACCACGGCCAACACCCTCTCTCCCATTCCCCCGGCCTTGCTGGATCGGATGGAGGTGATTCAGTTGCCCGGATATACGGAGGAAGAAAAGGAGAAAATCGCCTTCCAGTTCCTGATCCCTCGCCAGAAAGAAGAAAATGGTATAAAAGACCATCCTCTCTCTTTCACCCAGGGGGCCATCTCTAAGACCATTCGAGAATACACCAGGGAAGCGGGTGTCCGGAACTTAGAAAGGGAGATCGCCACCCTCTGTCGTAAGATCGCTAAGGAGGTGGCCATGGGAAATACCCCCGGAGAGGTCATCGACGAGGCAGGGGTGGAAGGATTTCTCGGCCCGCGAAAGTTCTTCCGTGAAGTTGCCCAGGAGAGAGATCGCGTCGGCGTGGCTACTGGGCTGGCCTGGACGGAAAATGGAGGAGAAATTCTCTTTATCGAAACCTCGAAAATGAAGGGGGACAAAGGTCTCATCCTGACCGGTTCCCTCGGGGAGGTGATGAAGGAATCGGCCCAGGCGGCTCTCTCTTATCTCCGGGCCAATGCTCCTTTCTTCCAGATCCCCGAAGATTTCTATCAGACATGGGACATTCACATTCACATCCCGGCCGGGGCGACTCCCAAAGACGGGCCCTCGGCAGGAATTGCCATCGCGACAGCGGCCCTCTCCCTTTTGAAAGGAAAGCCTGTTCCTCACGAAATCGCCATGACTGGGGAATTGACCTTGAGTGGAAGAGTCCTTCCGGTGGGAGGGATTAAGGAGAAGATTCTGGCGGCTCGAAGGGCAGGGGTGAAGACGGTGATTCTGCCCAAAGAGAACGAGAAGAACCTCGAGGATATCCCGGACTATGTCAAAAAGGAGATGAAACTGGTCCTCGTCGAACACATCCAAGAGGTATTCGATCTGACCCTCCCCTCCTAAGATAAAATTTCGAAATTCGAAGCACGAAATTCGAAACAAGCACGAATTTCCAAAATCTTAATTTCCAAATAAGAAGAATTTTTAAATTTGAATTTTGAATTTGCCTGCCCTGTTAAGTAGCTTTGAATCACTTCTGGTTTGACGGATCACGATCCGTCTGGATAAGTGAAAGCGTCAATTTCTGGTCAAATGACTTAACAGGGTGAAGATTTCGATATTCGGATTTCGTATTCTCGCTTTACGATGGCAGCATTTAAATCGGGTTACATCTCTATCCTGGGAAGGCCGAATGTGGGGAAATCGACCCTTTTCAATCGCCTTCTCGGTGAGAAGATGGCCATTGTCGCGGAGACTTCCCAGACCACAAGGAACCGCATTCTCGGGATCATCAATGTAGAGGGGGGACAGTTGATATTTCTCGATACCCCTGGCATTCACAAAGGGAGAACGGAACTGAATCAGCGGATGGTCAAAACGGCCCTGGCTTCTGGTCAGGATGCCGATGTTCTCCTTTATCTCATCGAGGCCCCTTCCCCTCTCATCGAAAAAGATCGTCAGATGATTGACTCCCTCAAAGGAAGCCGAGGCGTTCCTTTTCTGGTTATTAACAAGATCGATCGGGTGAAGAAAGAGGTTCTCCTTCCCATCATGGATCACTATCGCAGACTTCACCCCTTTGAAAAGATTTTACCGATTTCAGCGACTTCCGGGGAGGGAGTGGATCTCCTCCTGGAGGAGATTTTGAAAGTCCTTCCCGAATCTCCTCCCTATTACCCGGAGGACGTGATTACCGACCAGACGGAGCGATTTCTCGTCTCAGAAATCATTCGTGAAAAGGTGATTCGCCATTGTTATCAGGAGATCCCTTATTCCACCGCGGTCACCATCGAAGCTTTTCAGGAGCGTTCGGAGAAGAATCTGGTCGTCATCAAGGGAACGATCCACGTTGAAAAAAGCTCCCAGCGGAAAATCATTATTGGAAAGGAAGGGCAGATGTTGAGGAAGATCGGAGAGGCAGCCCGAAAAGAGATGGAGACCATCCTCGGGAAGGGGGTCTTCTTAGAGTTGTGGGTCAATGTGGAGAAGAATTGGACCCATGACCCTCGCGCTTTAAATCGGTTGGGATATTGATAGAACTTAAGTGGTATGATAAAAGTCAAGTGATAGACCCTGCCCTTGGCAAGGGTCAGGGCAAGCACCCCTGCACCAGAACGGTGCAGGGCAGGCAATAATCAAATAATGACCGAAATCTCCCTGCCTCCCGGCAGGCAGGAATGACCAAAATTCAAAAAGGTGAGTACCATCCGTTTCGGCTATTGAAATATTAGGTAATTGGAGCTTATTTGGTCCCGCCCTGGCGGGATTGGTATTTGGTTATTGGAATTTAAATTACCCTCCTACGCCGAAAGCCACGCCTGCGTGCTGAAGAGCACTTCGGCGCGCAAGCACGGTCTTTGAGACCGTGGATGAATACGTGGAGGGTACCCTACGAAGCTCATATGAGCGTAGTGGGGTATGCTTCGGAGGGTTCCGCCTTACGAAGCATGTGGAGGAGCTACGGGCTTCAGCCCGTGGGGGCTCCACTGAGAGGGTGATCCTTCTGTGAATGACAGGGAGTCCTTAGGGAGTTATTTAAAAAGGGAGAGGGAATCCAGAAACATCTCCTTAAAAGAAGTGGCCAAGAAGATCAGGGTGAGGGAGCAGCTCCTCAGGGCACTGGAGGAAGATCGATATGACCTCCTTCCTCCTCATCCCTATCTCAAGGGCTTTCTCTACAACTATGCGAAAGTCGTGGGGTTGGATCCCCATGAGGTCACTCTTCGTTATGAAAATGCGACCCAGGTGAAACCGACCTCTCCTCAGGAAGTGCCGTCTCAGAGGAAACCCCAGAAGGAAGCGGAAAGGAAACCCCCAAAGGAACCAGATAAGGAGCCAGAAAAGAAACCGGAAAAGAAACCCAAGAAGAAGGTCGTATGGAGCCCAAGACAGTTTTGGATCATCGGAGGGGTGGTGGTGCTGAGCGTCATCCTCTCCCTTCTTTTCTTCTTCCCATCCCCTAAACCCCCCGTTGAGCCTGTCTCCCCGAAACCTGGCGTCTCTATTAAACCCGATAAACCCGAGGCGAAGAAAACACTCCCTCCCCCGGCACCCCCTCAAGCCTCAGTGACCACACGTGTTCCAGAGACTTCTCCTGTTTTGGAGACTCCTCCCGCTTCCGAAACCACCCCTGTTCCTGAAACCAAACCTCTCTCCCTTAAACTGAAAGGGGTTGAGGAAACCTGGGTGCGTATTCAGGTGGATGATCAGCCTGAGAGGGAAATGACCTTCAAGCCCGGAGATGTGACTTCCCACCAGGCCACGACTCGGATTCATCTCCTGGTCGGGAATGCGGGGGGCCTCGACGTTACCCTTAATGGAAAGCTGATAGAGAAATTTGGAAAATCAGGAGAGGTCGTCACGGTGATCGTTACCCCTCAGGGAGTGGAGACGAAGCCGTCCGAGAAAACAACCCCAGCCAAGGAAGAATAACCCCATCGTGAGAGCGTATGGCAGTTTTGTCGATCTCTCGGTGTATTTGTGTTGACAAAAAGGTCTCAATTTTAGTAGAGATAAGGGAAATCAGGAAACGGCCTCGAGACTTAGCCTCTCTCCTCGGGCCGGGAAAGTCTAACCCCTGTTGGCACGACCCTTATTAGGTGGATTTGAATGACCGCATTCCCCCATTGGCGAAAGGATGAACAGAAGAAAAAGTTCGTCCTCTCGCCGGCCTTCCTTCTTGAAAAAGAAAAAATGAGAAAGGATTACCGTAAGTCTTATTTCTTTCTTCTTGTCCTCTTTCTGCTCTCTTTCGGTGTGAACCTTGTGATGCTGGCTTTCTATCTTAAAGAGAGGGTGGACCTTCCCTCTCTGTCTCGTTTCTTCTCCCTCCCCTTTCGAATCTCTCAGGAGGTTCGGAAAGAGGATACGTCTAAAGGGAAGGTTCCCTTTCCGCCGGTCTATGTAAAGAACGGGGATCATTTCCTCCTCTGCGAGAAGCTTACCAAGACCCTCGGGCTCTATCGTTCTGAGAATAATGGTTTTTCATTGATCAAGCGCTATCCCTGCCTTGTGGGATCCAACCATGTGGACAAGAAGGAAGCAGGGGATTTGGCGACGCCTGAGGGGACCTATTTCTTAACCTCTTTCCTGACAGGGAAGGACTTGCCCGAAAAATATGGTGTCGGAGCCTTCTCGCTGAATTATCCTAACTTCTTGGATCAACGGGAAGGAAAGAAAGGCAGCGGCATTTGGCTTCACGGCTATCCCGATCAATGGGACCGCCCGGGGTCCTCCGAAGGATGTGTCGTGGTCAAGAATGAAGTCTTGAAAGAGCTGGCGGCTCTGATCAAGATCGGGGACACCCCCCTGGTCATTGTGGATGCCCTCAAGGTTCAACCCCTTGCGGAACAACAGCGACTCGCTCAAGAGCTATCTACTTTCCTGCAGGATTGGGAAATCGCGTGGGAAAGTCGGGATACGGAAAGGTATCTCAGTTTTTACAGTCAGAATTTTGTCAGCAGCGATGGCAAGGATTATAAAAGATTCAAGGAGTACAAACATCAGGTGAACCAGGCGAAGACCTTCATTGAATTGAGGGTGGAGAAGAAATCTTTTTTTCTTTCCCAGAAGAATGAAGGACACCATGCCGTTCTGAGAATTGATCAGGATTATCGGTCGAACAATTTCAACAGTTTCAGTCGGAAGATACTCTATCTCAAGGAAGAACAGGGAGGATGGAGAATCATCGGCGAGGTCTCCTTTTGAAGGCCCGAGTCCTCTTCTTTAGGGGCGAAGTGGGACTCTTTCTCGGCGGCGATTTCTTTTGGAACTTCTCCCGGGCAGGGGAAGAGGGGATGGTTTTTCCGGGTGCGCCGACTTTTTTCGAAGGGGTTGATCAAGGGGTGAGCGTTTACTATTGAGGTTGTCCATCCCCGCGGTTGGTTTCTTTCGTTATCGGGTTATAAGAGTCGCAGTGGAATCAGGAAGGAATCCCCCATCCGGCAAAACGGTTCATGGGTCCTTCGGATAGATAGAAAAGAGGCTGCCGTTTTTCCTAACCTCACCAGGGAGAAAGCCCCTTCTTCACCCCGTTAGAAAGCCCAGCCATTGATGGCGGGGATAATAGTGTTAGAACTTCAATCCCTCACAGAAAGGGCGGGGTCAAAGCGACGTCCTTTCTGACGGGGTGAACCCCAAGCCGGGAGTCAAGATCCGCTCCTAAAGAAGAAGAGGAGACGCATGGTTCGTTATCGCGACGAAGACGAAAGGGAAAGTATTTCATGGAGAGAGGTCGACCGGAGAAAAGATCGCAGCCCCTACGCCCCCAAAGAAACGCCGCCGTCTGGAGAAAGATCCCGGCGGTCCGATTGGATAAAAAAACATTATCGAAAGGAGATTGACAAACTCTTCATGGGCAAGAAAGGAACGAAGAAACATCAAAAGGCCCACAACGAAATTGAACGGCCTACGGCACTGATCAATTTGAGACAGCAGTGAGTCATTATATCGATCAGTACGGACTACCGGAGGACTGGATTACGCTCTCTCTGCTGCTGGAATCCTCCGATTCGGAGAAGGCGCTGCAGGCCCTCAATGCGATGAGGGGACTCTATGAGGGCCGGTCTCCGGTAGAAAAGCAAGGTTTTAAAGCCAGGGTCGATATTTTAGCCATGACCGCGCAAAACAGCGATCTCAGAGACGCGGCTGAGGAAATCCTCAAGACCTTATGAAGAAAAGGCCGTAAAGTCTTTACGTCGTAACGTCCATTCGTTAGGTAATTGGGTAATTCGGTCATTAGGTGATTAACGTTTTAGATTCTTTGAAACTTAGTCATTTAATAACCAATAACCGAATAACCTAATAACTCAACGTTTTTTGGGAGATTTTCTTTCAGGGAGTTTTTTAGTCTTTTTTGGAAGAGGTAAGTCTCGCCTTTTTAGGCGTAATCGCTCCAGCCTTTTAGACTCTCCGTATTTGCCGAACCGTCCCCCTCTTTCCATCCCTAATTCCGTGCTTCGAGTCGATCATCCGAAAGAGGTGGGCAGAAGGCCCCATTGCTTCGAGAATGAATCATTTCCATAAATTGTAGGGTTTTGATTTATCTGCCCGCCTAACAAGTTCTTCGGCAGGCAGGTCAAACCCGCACTCTCCGGGCGCCATAAATGTCAGCCCCCGGTAAATGACGGCGCTCCACCGATTTTTTCCTAAGGGAGGGCTGGCCGAAGGCTCTGCTGTTTCGATTGGTTCATAGCCTTTATATGTTTATCCAGGAGGTTTTCGAGGTGGTTCTTATCCCAACCCGCGTAGGTCTCCTTTCCCTCCACAATGAACGTCGGATAGGTTCGAATCCAATGTCTCAGGGATTTATAGATTCCTAAAGGAGACTGGGCATCAATAAGCTTGATGACGAGCCGATGTTTATAAAGATGGGTTAGTTCCCGGATCCAATTGGAGAGGTTCAAATACTCTTCTTTCAGATCCCGAGGATACTCCTCCATCTCCCGCTGGTGGAATTTCCGATTCAGGCCTGCCTGACTAAAAACGACTTCGCAAGCACGGCAATGGTCATAGGTGGTCATCACCTTGGTTACAATTTCCAACAAGATGGGTTTCATGTTCTTCTCCTATAATTAAATAAACGGAAAATAACTTAGTGAAGACCAAAATTCAATAGAACATGAGAATTCAATCTATTCCCCTCCCCCTCGGTAGGGGAGGGCTCGCCCTGTGGAGTAGTGAAACATGCTCCCCAGGGTAGAGGTAGGGGCGAAGTGACTGAAGATTTCTCTGCTATAGCTTATAGTACATCAACTCCCGGGCGTAGGATTTTACCTGTTGGATAAGAACATCCTGGTCCAGTTTTTCCATGGGTTTAAAGGATCGAGCGAATCGAACATTCCATTCGAGCTGTTCAAGGGTCTCGCACCCCACCACCGCGGCCGAAATGGGTTGGGTGAGGGCAAAACGGAGAAAGGTCTGCGCAGATTCAACACCGAAGATCTTGAAACAGACTCCCCGGGAGAAGACCTTCATTCCCAGAATGCCCATCCCCTTTTTCTGTGCCTTCGGTAGGACGTCGCTGAGAAAAGACCAGTAATGAGGTTCCGCGGGATTGATCGGCAGGAGGATGGTGTCAAACGGGAAAAGATCGAGTGCTCTCGAAAGGACGGCTGGGTTTCGATGTCCAGAGATGCCGATGAATCGGACCAGTTTGTTCTTCCGGGCGCCTTCAAAGGTCTTGATTGCTCCATCCGGCCCAAAGATCTGATCAAGATCTTTGGGGGTTCTCACATCGTGAACCATCCAAAGATCAAGAAAATCTGTCTTCATGTTGCTGAGCGTTGTCTCCAGATGTTTGATCGCCCCGTCCTTTGTGCGTTCGTGGGATTTGCTGGCAAGGAAGATATCTTTTCGCCTCTCACGGAGGGCCATCCCATAATAGGACTCGCTTCCAGAATAGGCACGGGCCGATTCGAAATAGGTCACCCCTAATTCAATGGCCCGGTGGATGAGAGGGACCGCTTCTTTCTGCCGCTCGAAGGTCCTCAGGACCCCTTCCCCACCTAACCCCAGGACGGTGATCCGCTCTCCTGTCTTCCCCAGAGGCCTCTTGGGAAGCGATCCTTTCTCGTCCATCTTCTCAACCATCCTTTATCCCCTATTAGGAATCCTTCGTAGGGGCGGCCCACAGTGGCCGCCCGTTCTGGGAGCCCCTGCCTACCGGCAGGCAGGCACGGAGGGGCTCCCCTACGGTAATCTACATTATTGGTATTGAATCTATTTTCTGAGCAATTTTATGCTTTCCTTAATAATTCGAAGTTCTTGGTTTATTAATTCTAACATTCTCTTTTATCTCCGAACTCCGAACTCTCAGGGCAGTGAGGTCATGGCCAGCCGGCGGCTCGTTTCAGCCACCATGCACCATATCGTGTCCAGAGAGAAATGGGACTCAATGGTCGAATCGAAAAGGACCCCGATTCTCGGAGGAAATTCTTCATCCCCTCTCCAAAGAATATAGGCCAGAGGGACCTTGGGAAAGACCTCTAAGGCAACCCCCTTGTCTCCGTAAAAGATCTCACTTCCTCCCAGCCTTCTTCCCGCCATCATAAAAGCTTCAGGATTCTTTCCGTAAAGGGCTTCCAACTCCTCAACGTGGAGACGATGGGGCCCCCGGAAAAAAGTGGAGCCTCCCTTCAGGTCTTTCTCGCTGACCCACGAGTGGGAAGGTTGAATGTCCTTTCCTTCCGTCAGGTAGACCAGGACCATGAGAAAGAAGAAGGATTGAAGTTCTTCCTCCACTGTTTGATCGTTCCGTTCTACACGCAGGATCTTTTTCTCTTTTGGGAGGACGAGATATCTCAGATGATAGACCGGCAATAAGAAACCTTCCCTGGATGGGTTGTAAATGGCCTCGGTTCGGTTACAGACATCGGTAGGATGTTGCTGGGAAAGCTTATCCCAGTATAAGGCCTGCGTCTCCGCACTCTTACTGTTTTTGTTCTCCATCCTCTCCTCCTTCGTTAGTACCGAGAGCCAAAGCGTCTATAAGAATTCACCGCCCACTCGTCCTCAAAAGGTGAGGACTCGTTCGAGACACGGAGATCACAGAGGGGAAGATGATTTCTGGAGAATCGGGAGGTACCGATTCTCCAGAAGGTCCTCTGGCCTTTGGCCGAAAATCAAATCTTTGGGATAGAGCTCTTTTTGTCTGTCGGTATTTCCCGACAGACAAAAAAATTCTTTCTCTGCGTTCTCTGTGGCTCTGTGGTGAGTACAAGCATTTCTTTGCTGCCTTTAATAAATTAACTTCTATGATAATGAAAATCGCTCCCATTTTCAACCTAAACCTCTCTCACCCCATCCCTTCGGCTGAGCTCCTTGGCCTGAGCTCGGGTCAAAGGTTCACAATGAAGCCCTCTTGCCAAAGACACTGCTCCGTAATAGGTAAGAAGGGAAACAAATTTAAGTAGTCGCAGCCTTTAAGGTTGCGATCGTTTAAAGGGATTCTTTGACGTAGGCTGAAGCCTGTGGCTACCCGATCTAATTGTGGCACAGCCCCAACCGCGGGAGACGCCAGGGGGAGGTTGATTTATCATGAAAAAATCTGGTATAAAACAGGGCGATGAAAGCACTCTTCAGCATGTGGAAGAATACGAGGATGATCATTCTGGTGGCGGTCTGTGCAGCCATCTATGGAGCTACCCTCATCGCCTTTAAAACAGCTATCCCCCTCATCCCCAGTATCACGGAAGTCCGCGTCGCCAACATCTTTCCCATGGTCTTCAGTCTCCTTTTCGGTCCGGCGGGTGCCTGGGGAACCGCCTTCGGCAATCTCATCGGCGATTTCTTCGGCGGCACCCTCGGCCCTGGATCCATCCCTGGTTTTTTCGGCAATTTTTTCCTCGGATATCTCCCCTTTGCCATGTGGACGGCCTTCATCCCCTTTGCTGAAAAATCGGGGGAATGGAACAGGGGGAGCTGGCGGAGTTGGGTCAACTATATTCTCATCTCTTTCATTTCCAGTGCCGCCTGCGCCGTCGTGATCGGCATCGGCGTCGATACCCTGGGGATCGTTCCCTATGCGATTCTGACCAAAATCATCACCCTGAATAATACTCTCGGCAGCTGGATAGGGGTCATCATGCTGATGACCGTATTTGGTGTCACCAAGCACCAGTTCGGCCTTTTCTGGAAAGACGTGATGGATGAACGAGACATAGGCAAACCCATTGCGGGACCCATAGGTGCCTGGATCGTCACAGCGGCTGCAGTAGCCGGCATTCTGGGGGAGGCGCTTACAGGTCTACCCGCCACAACCCTCGGCTGGTCCTGTACCTTTGCCATCCTCATCGGCAGCCTCTTATTATAGCGCCTACAAATCTGTAGGGCGGCCCACTGAGGCCGCCTTCACTGGGAGCCCACGGTGGGGCTCCCCTACAAAATATAAATAGGTCTTCTATTTTCTGAACAAACTCGAATGACCAAAGCACGAAACACGAAACCATAGAATCGACAACGAGGAACCCATGAGCGTTGCGATTTCGATCGAAGATCTAACATTTACCTATCGCGGGAGTCAGAACCCCGCGCTCGATCATCTTCAGGGCCAGATAAAGGATGGAACGTTTGTCGTGGTGATGGGGCAGGGGGGTGCGGGGAAGTCATCCCTGTGCTGCGCCCTTAATGGATTGATCCCCCGGTTCTTCCGTGGACAATACGGGGGCCGTGTCATGGTGAAGGGACGAGAGGTTGGCCGCCATGGAGTAGCCGAGATGTCCCGTATCGTGGGATTGGTGCTCCAGGATTTTGAAGCCCAACTCTTCTCAACAAATATAGAGCTCGAGATGGCCTTCGGGCCCGAGAATCATTGTTTGTCTCCCCAGGAGATAGGGAGGCGCATCGAAACTTACCTGACCTTTGTGGGGCTCAAGAATCTTCGCCACCGTGAGCCGGCTACGCTCTCAGGAGGTCAGAAACAGAGGTTGGCCATCGGCTCTGTGTTGGCCCTTGAACCTGAGGTTTTAGTGTTGGATGAGCCGACCACCGATCTCGATCCCAGGGGTAGGGAGGAGGTCCTTTCGGTGGCCGGTCGTTTAAGGGAAGAGGGGCGGACCCTATTCTTTGTAGACCATGAACCGGAGACAGCCATAGGGGCTGACCAGGTTTGGCTGATGAAAGATGGTCAGATGGTATCCCAGGGGCCACCTGACAAGATCCTGATCGATACGCCGACATTGGAAGCGTGCGGGGTTAAGGTTCCTCCCATGGTGGAGCTGTTTCATGCAATGAATTGGCCCGGGCATCCGATTTCCGTGGATGAAGCGATCGAATTGATTCAAAAGGAGCGATTGGCGAAGCGCCGGGAGTTGGGGATGACCGGAATTCTTTCTTGTGGAAAAGGTGGGCAATCGATTCTTGAAGCTGAAGATCTGAGATATATCTATCCACTGCAAAACATCGAGGCTCTGAAAGGGGTCCATCTGGCCATTCAGGAAGGAGAGTTCGTTGCGATCCTGGGCCAAAATGGCTCCGGCAAGACGACCCTGGCAAAACACTTCAACGGGCTTTTCAAACCTACCTCGGGTTTTATGAAGGTGAGGGGCAAGCCGACAACGGAATATTCTCGTCGCGAATTGGCGAGGCTGGTGGGATATGTTTTCCAGAATCCCGATCACCAGATCTTCTCCAGAACCGTGGCCGAAGAGGTGGGCTTCAGCTTAACATTATTTGGGGAGGGTCCTAAAGCGATTGAGAAGCGTGTGGCCGAGGTCCTGGAGGTGGTGGGATTGGAGGGTTACCAGGAGAAGATTCCATTTGCCCTGACCAAAGGAGAGCGCCAGCGTGTGGCGGTGGCCTCCGTCCTGGCGGTTCGGCCACCGGTGATTGTCCTCGATGAGCCAACCACTGGCCTCGATTATTGCCATCAGCGAAACATCATGGAGCTTTTAAAGAGGTTGAATCAACAGGGCCACACCATTATCATTATCACCCATTCCATGTGGGTGGCTGCAGAATATGCGAATCGGACGGTTGTATTGAAAGAAGGTTCCGTTCATTCCGATGGAACAACCCGGGCCGTCTTCGCCCATGTAGCTCGATTGGAAGAGGCCTCCTTGCGTCCTTCCACCCTCCTTCAATTGAGTAACTGGTTGGGCACCCAGGCCCTCACCGTTGAAGAGATGGTGAAAGAACTGAAAGGACAATGATAAAAATTGAATCCATCGTTACCCCCTCCCTAACCCTC
>Ga0154748_1105_pt1 | contig 14358 bp, 14 predicted proteins | sample Rifle2008BG16ft_FD_105756 | JGI IMG/M metagenome (GOLD analysis project Ga0154748, IMG submission 105756) | Deltaproteobacteria bacterium RBG_16_50_11
GTCCGCAGGCCATTTTATGCCAATCCCCGGGTCGTTCCAACGAATGCCTCTTGTATATTCCGGAGCATGATATTCCGACATCTGATAAAACACTTCGGCGTTGTCCTCCAACGTCAGAAATCCATGAGAAAATCCCTCCGGGACATAAAGCATCTTCCGATTTTCCGCTGTCAATAAGACGCCGAAATGTTGCTTGAAGGTGGATGATTTTGACCTGAGATCAATAATGACGTCGTAGATTGCCCCCAACGTACATCGGACAATCTTGACCTCTTGATAGGGATGATCTTGATGATGCATCCCGCGCAAAGTTCCCTTCCTCTTGTTGAATGAAATGTTGCACTGCACCAGTCTCGGGTTCAGGCCATGCTCCTTGAATTCCCTCTGGCACCAGGAACGGGCGAAAAACCCCCGTTCGTCCTCCAACCGCTCCGGATCAATGATGTACGCCCCATCCAAAATCGTCTTGCGAAAAATCATGGATATACCTTTATTTCAGGGATCAGGACAACAAACCGCCCCTTCCACTCCCGGAGGTATCTCAACTGGTCCATGATTTCCTCCTTGAGATTCCAGGGAAGAATCAGAAGATCATCTGGTCTTGTTTCCTTTATTTTCTCGGGCGGGAAGATCGGAATCCGGGAGCCAGGGAGAAAAAGTCCCTGCTTGTGAGGATTACGGTCGACCGTGTAATCGATAAAATCGGTCCTGATTCCGCAGTAGTTTAGCAGAGTGTTCCCCTTGGCGGGGGCACCATAGCCGGCAATCGACCTCCCCCTCTTTTTCTCCCCGATCATGAATTCCAGAATGTTTCGTTTTGTTTCCTTAACCATTTCGGAAAACGACAAATACCGGCTCAGGTCAGCCAACCCGGCTTCTTTCTCTTTGATCATCAAATTGCTCACATTTTTTCCGTCTGATTTGAACTGGTCTTGGCTGTGGCAGGCGTAAATCCGCAGCGACCCGCCATGGGTTGGTAGTTCTTCAACGTCGAAAATCGTCAAGCCATTTCTCGCAAAAACATTCTGGGCAGTGAGGAAAGAAAAATACGAAAAATGTTCATGATAAATCGTATCGAACTGTTTCTCCTCCAGTAACCGCAACAAGTGGGGGAATTCCATCGTGACAATGCCGCGAGGGTTGAGCATAACTTTCATCCCCGCGACAAAATCATTCAAATCCGGAACGTGAGCGAGAACATTGTTTCCGATCAACAGGTCTGCCCGTTTGCTCTCCGTGGCGATCTTTAGAGCCAATTTCATATTAAAGAAGTTATTGATGGTCGGGATTCCAAATCCTTGGGCCGCCCTTGCCACGTTCTCCGCGGGTTCGATTCCCATGACCGGTATCCCCTCTTCTCGGAAAAAACGTAGAAGATACCCGTCGTTGCTGCCGATTTCGATTACCATCCAATCCGGTCCGATCCGGAAACGCTCGACCATCATGCGCATATAGGATTTCGCGTGTTCGAGCCACGAATCGGAGTAGGAGGAGAAATACGCGTAATCCCGAAAAAGCAATTCCGGAGGCTCGAATACCGGCATCTGAACCAGAAAACAGGATTCGCATACATACGCCTGGAGGGGATAGAATGGTTCCATCTGGACCAGTTGATCCCGCTTCAGGAATGAATTTGCAAGAGGGGATATCCCCAGGTCCACCAAGGAATGGCGTAAGGGAGCAGCACAAAACCTGCAGTCGTATGAATCGTTCATCCGCTTGTCTTTTGAAACTTCCGGATTTTCCACTCCAGGGTTTCCGTAATGAATCCTTTTTCATGCAACGTACTCAACATTTTCAATCTCATAAAAATCGAATTGCGGTAATCCCGATCGGAGAAATTGACCGCCTTCAATCCCGCGCTCAATTCGTTTATCGTCTCTTTCAGGCTGACTCCCGGTTGGTAGCTTGGGGCCAAATCACGGAACAACTGGAAGTTAACCTTATAGGTCCGTTTGTCCGGCTGGGCATTTCGATTTATCTCCACGCTGACTCCCGGAATAAGTTCAGCGACGACGAATGCTAAATCCTTAATTTGATAGTTCCATCCATCACTTCCGACATTCAACGCGAGAAACTCTCCTCCTTCTTCCCTCTTTCTCTTTACCGCCCAGTCGATCGCTCTTGCCATATCCTTTACGTTGATCAACGGACGCCAGGGCGTCCCGTCGCTGAGGACGGTGATTTTTTTCAAAACAACTGCCCCAGCCACGAAGTCGTTCAAAACCAGATCCAGCCGTAACCTTTCGCTCATCCCGCACGCCGTGGGGAAACGAAGACTGGTCACCGTAAACGTCTTGTCGGCAATCGGTGCCAAATCCCTTTCGGCAAACACCTTGGACTTGGCATAAGCGGTCAGTGGATTTACCGGGGAATTTTCCGTCCTTGCCTCCTCTTCAGAAAACCCGTAGATGCTGCAACTCGACGCGAAGACGAATGTTTTCACCCCTGCCTTCTTTGCGTGAGTTGCCAATGCGACAGTTGCCCGATGGTTGATGTCAAATGTGGCCTTTTCGAATGTTTCCCCCATGGGGTCATTGGAAATCGCAGCTAAGTGAACGACAGTGTCAACCCCGGAAAGAGCATCGATCGGATAATTTCTTACATCCGCATAATACTGAACATCCACCGTTGATACGGGTCGTCCCATGGCATCTGTTACGCAGTTTGCAAAATATCCTGTGTCCAGTCCGGTAAACATCGCATGCGGATAAGAAAACCGCAATCGTTCAACAACACACGGCCCGACATATCCCATGTTCCCGGTAATGAGGATTTTCAATGGGGACTCCAGTTACCAGATCTTCCAGGGGGCTTTTCCATTCTGCCACAATTCCTCAAGGACATTCTTGTCTCTCAGGGTTTCCATGGATTGCCAGAATCCTTCATGCTTATACGCCGATAACATCCCGTCACTCGCCAGTTTCTGCAGGGGGTCCAATTCCCACACGGTCATATCTCCGGAGATGTACTCCATCACTCCGGGTTCCAGGACGAAAAATCCCCCGTTGATCCATGCACCATCTCCCTTTGGTTTTTCCTTGAAGCTTGCTATTTTATTTTGTTTCTCTTTTAGGCTTATCGCCCCATATCGCCCAGGCGGCTGGATGGCCGTCAATGTCGCAAGGCACTTTTGTTCGCGATGAAAGGCGATCAGATCCGTTATATTCACATCGCTGACCCCGTCCCCGTAGGCGACACAGAATGTTTCATCCCCGATATAGTCTTTCACTCTCTTGATCCGACCACCGGTCATCGACTTTTCCCCGGTATCGACCAAAGTAACTAACCAAGGTTCGGCGTTGTTTTGATGAACAATGGTCTTGTTGTTTCTCAAATCGTAGGTAATATTGGACATGTGGAGGAAATAATTGGCGAAGAACTCCTTGATCATGTATCCCTTATAACCACAGCAGATAATGAACTCGTTAATGTCGTGGGCCGAATACATTTTCATAATATGCCAGAGGATCGGCATTCCCCCGATTTCCACCATAGGTTTCGGACGCACCGTCGTTTCCTCACTCAATCTTGAGCCGTAACCGCCAGCAAGAATTACGGTTTTCAAAGGAACACTCCTATCAGTATCAGGGTTTGCACAGGTGGTCCCTGATCAATTTCGTTGAGAACGAGAGAATATGCTCTCACCGGGTTGCGGCATAACCAGCTTCGTGCTGGACCAGGACCCACCCAAGAAAGTTTATTCCCTGTTACGTTGTCTGAACCTCGATTTGTACCTGCGAGGCGGGAGAAATTTCCTTTTGGAAAACTAGGACGCGCCACAACCAGTATTGGTGCTTTCTCAAGATATGTGAAAAGAAGTGCAATGATTGAGCCTTTCGTAAATAATGGGACAATGGTATCTTCCCATGGATGAGACCATATGGGACGCCCGCTGCACTGGAAGCCCGGCGCCGCCGGGCCGTCGCGCTGCTCGAAGATGGCCTCGGGGTGAGGGAAGTGGTGTAATATCTCAGTGGCATCAAAATACTCTCTTGAAACTTCTCTTGCAGCGCTGCAGTGAAACTTATAACGGTTGTTGATTTCCTCGATTCCTGACAACGCTTGTTCCGGTATCGAGAAGGAAATCACGCCAGCCCCTTTCTCCATCCAATTTGAAAAACCTGTTACTCTCCCCTGCCCATTTTGGCAAGAAGGGAGATGAGGACTTCGATTTCAACGCCGTTTTTCGTTCCCTTGAAGACCTCCTCGGTCTCCGCCTGGAAGCCTGCATTCAGGAAAAGATCACGGTATGTCCGGATGATCCAGGGACGGACAAGGTAGTCGTCGGCAACTCCGAAGGTGTTCGCCATCAGTAGTCGCCCGCTTTCAGTTGTGACCGCAAAGAGCTCGGCTGCCAGCCAACTAACGTCGAAAAAGGAATAGAGCCACCCGAGATAATAGATGGTTTCGCTCATCACGATGAGGTCCCACGGCCCCTCTGCCCGCAGGTCGTACTCCATGATGTTCGCCACGACGAAGGCGGCTGTCTCGGATTCAATTCCCAATCCCCTTGCGCAATCGATTGCAGTCTGCGAGATGTCAAGAGCGGTCATTCGGTCCACCGCTTGGGAAAGAATCCGGGTGAACTGGCCACTGCCGCATCCGATCTCGAGTGCGCGGGAATAACGGCGGTCATGAAGCAAAGCGAGTTGATGTGCATATTTTGCCTGTTCGAACGGTGAACTCTCCAGGCTCCAAGGATCCCCCCGTTTCCATAAATCCTCGAAAAAATCCCTCGCCTTCTCTCCGATGATTTTCCGATCCGTCACGGGAACTCCGTTCCGGCAATGAATGATTTCATTTTTTCGAAGTAAACATTTGGTCGGCCGATTGGCGGACAGGAGTGTTCCGCACGGATTCGATCAGGCGAGTCAAGACTTTTTTCGAGTCAAAATATGCTTCGGCGATATCTCTCGCGGCTCGACAGTGGAACTCGTAGCGGCGATTGATCTCTTCGATTCCGGCAATCGCTTCCTCGGCCGTGTTGAATGCAATGACTCCTACTCCCGTCTGCAACCAATCCGAAAAGGCGGTATCCTGTATGACCACAGGACGACCGCTGGCAAGATATGCCGCGCTCCGTTCGCTGAACCATCCGCAACGCGTTACCACATATCCATGCTTTGCCACGCTGAATTCCGCCTTGGAATCCTGGATGTACTTCTGATAGGTCCACGGGTCGTGGGTAACCTCCAGAGGATTACGAAGCCTCCACCCCTTGCCACAAAGAAGGTCACGGGCCGCCGAGACGCTCCCGAGTGCAATCTCGAAGATCATTCCTGCCTTTTCTGCAAGATCAAGGTAATCAAGGAATGATTCGGATTTCATCCCGTATCTGTACCCATCGTATTCAACGGATGGATAGCTGTCCCATTGCATCACCGTCGTAAATTTTCCATGCTTGGGGCCTGGAGTAACGGGCCAGGCTTCTAAAACAACAGGTTGCCGTGTCGGCTGCCAGAGGAAATGGTCGATAGGAATTGAGGATCTGTTAGGGGTTAAATTCTCACCGAAGGTAAAAAATACCGTATGTTGTAAAGCTCGGAACCTCCTGGACGGATCAGTGATGTTCCGAATCTGTGTAAAGACGGGATCAGTATCGATATAAGCTCTTACCGGAATCCCAAGTAGCCATGGGCGCAGTGGATTAGCACCCGAGAGATTCAATACGAGATCTGCACTATTACAGATATCTATTATACGATTCGCACACGGTCCAAGCCACTGTCCTCTATGTGCATCGTAATAAGCCCATCTATCGCCAAGACCGACACGCTCAAATGTGTTTTTCGCAAATGCTAGTCCATATGTCGGATCTGTATCGGTAACATTTCTCATTGGATCGTAACAGGACCAAGGAACATCATCACTATCTTCAACGAAATAAACATCATGTTGTAGGCGTGCCAACCCCAGAAAATATTGCAAATGATGCCAAGCCAACCCTCCCAATGGACAGCGAACTATATAACCAAGCACGATTACTCTCAGAGATTTTGTAGTATATCTATGCATCAAGCTCACCTAGGAATCTCTTCAATACTTTTCTTGCTTCAAGATATTCGAAAGCAAGTTCACGTGCCCAAGATGAATGACGTTCATAATTTGTAATTATTTCGACTATCGCATCTCTAGCCTCATTTACGGTTTCAACGGCGAATAGCCCATGTCCACATGGCAAATGGAAACTAAAACCGGTTTCCTGTGCTACAACTGGCCGACCGCTCGCCAGGTATGCCGCACTGCGATCGCTGAACCAACCACTTTTAGTTGCAAAAAAAACGTTCTTGCAAACACTGAATTCACCTTTGGATTTTTGGATATATTCCCTGAAAGAATCAAATGAAAGTGTTACTTCAATTGCATCCCGTACACGCCAGCCGTAATCGATTAGATGATCTTTTGGGGTCTGCTTCCCTGCAACTGCGATTTCTAAAGGTATGTCAGTAAGATGCGGAAGATTTAAAAATTTGTTGAATTCCATATCTTTTTGCCCATAGGTATTACCACGGAATTGAATCGGTTCGTGCGCCTGCCAGTTCATCACCGTAGTAAAGGGAGCATTTTTCCCAACTGGTCTTAAAGGAAACAAATCAAGAACGACTGGATTGAACACGGGACGCCATGAACATCCAGCCGTTGGCGCAGAACTTCGAGCAGTTCCAATGTTTTGTCCAATGGTATAATAGTAATCGTATTCTGGCAAAGATTCTCCATGATCCAATTTTTTTTCCATTTTCATCTGAGTGTATCCAGGCTCTGCTTCAACAAGGACACGTAAGCCAACATTTGCTGCCTCTTCAAGCCAAGAACCATGCGTTCCCATATCTATAAACATGTCCGCCGCTTTGAATATTGATTCCACATCCCTTCTGGAAATCCCGTAATAAATTCCTTCAGCATCAACAAAACACCATCGATTCTGTAGATCAAAGCGTTCCAATAGAGTTGATATGGTTTTTATTCCATAGGAACAGTCATCACTCATGATGCCCCTAACAGGATCAAAGCATGCTTCCGAATATCCGCTTTTTTCGACAAAATAGATATCATGTCCAAGTTGCTGAAATCCAATAAGCCATTGAAGCGCCCAAGACAAATTTCCACCTAAGGGATATCGAACCATGTAGGATCCCAAGATTATACGAGCCATATCGTTATCTCACTTTCCCAAAAGAACGAATCATCGCCTCGATGAATTCCTCTCTTACTTTCTGTACCATCACAACTGCTTTATCTTTAGACTCTTTTACTGTTTTCCGGGCATCCTCGGTCAGACAGTAATCGTATGCTTCCAGCAAAGCTTCATCTGTAATGGAGTCGACGGTAAACACTATCGGCCAACCTATCGTTTCCGCCTGCCGCTTAATCTTCGCTCCTCCTGACACTGAATCAAAGGCGATGGCGGGAACATCGTTCTTCAAAGCTAACACAAGCCCGTGCAACCGCGTTGTCAACACGAGATCCATGGCGGCTATTAGTGACTCAACCTCGGCCGGGCTACGAAGGGAGGTACGGTTTATATCAAGACGTGTATCAATAGGCACTGTTGTCATTTCCCTGGAAGCCACAAGCTTGTTAATGGCTTCGTTAGCAGATAGGTGCAAGTCTTTTTCCTTATATTCGGGCTGCGTATCAATTAAGACAATTCCTACTACAGGAACTCGTGATTGACATGAGAGAAATGTAATGTCTGGACGGGAGGTTACCGAACTATCCCGTTCGAACAATACATCGAAAGGATTCCAAACATTCAAAGACTCTAACATTGTGATATTAAGACCAATCACGGAGCATCCCGAGAAGTGGGACAAAAATTCCGTTATTGGTTCGCCATTACCAAACGGTCCACATACAAACAGAACGTGAGAATAAGTTTTTGGATCTGTAAAACGCCAGTCAACTCCACCACGAAATGGAGGTGCAAGGGCGACATCATATGAAAAGCCTGCGCGCTCAAGCCATTCGCATGCAAGATCTCTTGCAAGCAGGTCTCCAGCCGAAGCCCCCATCTGATCGAAACTGAACCAACCAGCCACAAGACATTTCATAAGAGGTGATCCTCTATTTCGGAAAGAATTTGAGACTCACCATGTCTAATATCCTCTGTTGGCTCCCGATGATATTCCAGCGATGTCCTTAAAGGAACAAAGTTCTATATTTATGTTCTTGATTGCCGAACGAATTCGCGGATTACATAAAGTAACCAGCTCGATTTCACGTTCTTTACGGTACATCGTTATTATGTCATCGCCTTCTGCCGGATGACATGACAGTTCGGTGATTCCCGGCGTAAGATTTTCCAGGATTTGAAGCAACCGGTCTGCATCTATTCCAGCCGAATTCGGTTTGCCATCATCCGTTTGCCCATAAAAATCGCCACGATAGCATATCTCTTCGCTTCGATGGCGCAAAGGAACCCCAACTTTAAGTGCAATCTCGAAAATGATAGAATTAACCGGTTCCCTCAGGTGGATGTGTTGGTGAGAGTCCATATGGGTAGGATCTTGTCCAAGTATACGCCGGAAGGCATCCAGTTGGCGATATGCCTCGACTTCCACTGCTCGATTGTCCTTTATTGGTACGACTTCATACAAAGGCACCCAGTGTCCGTCGCGATAGACCCATTCACCAAGGTCAAAGTGCAGCCCAAGGCATAGGCCAGGATTCTTTCGCCCATACGCAGCGGCCTCTGATGCTGCTGAAGAACGCACCATAAGGCTGGCACTCGTCACAATGCCGTTCTCATATGCTTTGACGATGCCACGGTTGACGCCGCGGCTCAGGCCAAAATCATCCGCGTTGACGATTAGATATCTTTTGCCAGTCATCGATCAGATCCCTAGATCATTTAACATTTTTGCCAATACCTTCTCCGCTCGAAAATATTCCTCTGCGATTTCCCTGGCTGCCCGGCTGTGCCTTTCATAGTCGGAATTAATGGCCTCGAACGCCGCCAAGATCTCGTCCATGGTATTGAACGCAAACAATCCCTCTCCCGTGGGAAGAACCTTCCCGAACCCCGTGTCCTGGGTAATCACCGGACGTCCCGCCGCGAGGTAGCAGGCGCTTCTCTCGCCGAACCAGCCGCTGCGAAGGCGCACGTTTTGATCTTTGGCGACCGAGAATTCCCCTCTGGAGGAGATGATGTAATCCCGGTAGGACCAGGGATCGGCGGAGAAAGTGTGGGCATCGGCAAGCCTCCAGCCATTCGAGGCAAGCAACAACCGCTCCTCCGCTGTCATGCCGACCGCCGGCACCAGATCTCCAAATCCCGGGCGAGTCACCGATGCATCGGCAAGCCCCATTGCCAGCTCGATCGGCATGTTTGTCCGGCGAGGCAGATCGATAAACTTCAGAAACTCATGGTGTTTGCTCCAGAAGTAAGTCTCTCCATGAAATTTGATGTCGCGGCCCTCCTGCTTCCAATTGCAGACGGTGGTGAACTCCTTTTTCGAGGGCGGGCCGGCCTTCCAACAGTCAAGCAGCACTGGTTGACGCGTCCGCGAACGTAGGCGGGGCAATGGCGGAATCGTACAATCTGGATTTCCGATGTTTTCGCCGTAGGTGACAAAATCATCGTGTTGATCGATGGTTCGGCGAACGATTCTATCCCCATTCGCATATCCAACCTCGTTGTAAACGGGGTCAGTGCCGTAATAAACAAGGCGTTTTGCCTTTAACCCTTCCTTTGTGCGCACACGGGTGGCTCCGGCGATATTTAACACGGCGTCGGCATGCTCCAGTAATTCCTCCGCTTTGGTCCCGCTTATTCCGAACCATTGATGATCCGAATAGCTTCGACGGAAAGCCCATCGATCGCCAAGCCCGAAACCTTCCGCAACTCTTGCCAGGTATGGAACGGCGTATTCCGAATCGTTCACCTTCATTTGACGCATCGGATCGTACGGCCATGTCGATGTCACCTCAAAGTAATAGACATCGTGGCCGAGCCGCAGCAGGCCGGCAGCGATCTGCATGTGCATCCAAGCCATCCCGGCATAGGGACTGGAGGCAACTGTCCCGATAACGATGATTCTCGACGATTTCATATTGACCAGCACATACTGAATTTTTGCATAATGCTTTTTTACAAAGCTCGCTCTAACACACTATTAATAACCTTGCGGGCGTCAAAGTATTCCTCCGCAAGGGCACGTGCCGCTCTTGCGTGACGATCGTAGTCCGCTTCCACTTTCTCCAGGGCCGCCGCAGCCTCCTCCATGTTCCGAAACCGAAACAGACCTTCCGATTCGGGCAAGAATCTACTAGGTCCAGTGTATTGAATAATTGCAGGCTTGCCGCTGGCAAGATAATGCAAGGTGCGGTCGAACATAAGGGAGGATTCCAGAAGAACGAAAAACGGTTTTGCGCAACTGAATTCTCCCCGCGATTTTTGGACATATTTACGGTATCCTTCGGGGGTAAAACTTGTATCTCCCCAAAGAGAAAATATTTTCCATCCATTTTGTATTAGTAGGCTACGTTCCTTTTTATCAACATCATCCGGGCCTAAAGTTAGCGCCAATTCTAAATTCCCTGACGTCCGTGATGGAAGCTCCAGAAATTCAAGAAATGCTGTTCTTTTTTCGTTACTAATGGTCTTGCCTTGATATTCAACCCAATCTCCCCACCAATTGGAAACCGTGGTATATGGAGCTTCAGAATTTGCCTCATACGTTGGCCAGGCAGGCAAAAATGCAGGAGGTGGCGTGTAGTGCCATTGAATGCCACAGTCTGGAAATCGTGCAGCTGGTGTCCCAACAGTTTCGCCAATAGAAAAATATATATCGTGACGGGCCATTTCCAGTTGTCCTTTGCTAATCCAGAATTGGACCAGTCCGGGATCTGTATCTACCAACGCGGATTTGCGGAAGCGCTCTACGACGCGAGGGTGGCTATGGTAAGCCAGGTTGAGAAATAGATCTGCTTCGGAGACGATATCGTCTAATGACAAATACCAGCCTGAAGAGTCCCATGGAAGGGACTCACCATTCCTTGAAGAAAGTGCTATGCTGCAATCCCCTAAGCCGTATTGTTTCAATTGATTTTTTATAAGACCGAGATAATCTTTCAGCTCGTCCTCGGAAATGCTCGGATCAACATATTCCGCTTCAAGCCAAATCACGTGGCAACCAAGATCCCGTAGTCCCAGGGCCCAAGTAAAATAGAGCCAGGCAATTCCACCTGATTTGTTTTTATTACAAATACTTCCGGAAAGGCAAACCTTCAGCCCCATGACACCTCCCTATCAACATCCATCACCGATTTTGTGATCTTTCCTTCCTCGAGCACAATCAATATGTCGCAATTTTTCAGTGGACCTAGACGATGGCTGATAATGAAAGTGGTTCGCCCTTTCATGAGGCGCTCCATGGCTTCCATGATCCCCACTTCGGTTCCGGTGTCGACGGAACTGGTGGGTTCGTCGAGAATCAGGATGGGGGCATCCTTCAGGAAGGCCCGCGCAAGGGCGATGCGCTGGCGCTCGCCACCGGAGAGGCACATGCCCCGTTCCCCGACGATCGTGTCGTACCCATCCGGAAGCGAACGGATGAAATCATGAGCGTTGGCTGCCTTCGCGGCCGCAACGATTTTCTCTTTCCCCGCTTCCGGCCGGCCGTACGCAATGTTTTCGACCACCGAGGTGGAGAAAAGCACGGGTTCCTGAAGCACGATGGCGAACTGGGCGCGTAGATCGGTTAGCTTGTAGTCGCGCAGATCGACATCGTCGAGGAGGATCGCCCCCGAACCGGGATCGTAGAACCGGGTCAGCAGACTAACCAATGTGGTCTTGCCGACTCCCGTCTTCCCCGCGATTCCGACCTTCGTGCCCGGGCCGATCCGGAAGGAAATCCCCTCCAGAAAGGTATGTTTTCCATCGTAGGAAAAGGAGACATCCCGGAACTCGATGGATCCTGTCGCCCGCCGGAGGGGCATCGCAGAAGGTTTTTCCATGACATCAGGGATTTCATCTAGAAGGTCGAATGCCCGCTGGGCGCGCGCAAAGTAGGACTGCAGATTGGCAACCTGCTTGCTGATGGACCGCAATGGGCCATAAATCTGGGAAAGGTACGTGGTCACCATGAGCATCTCGCCCAGGGTAAGCATCCCGGCCTGGATATTCCGGATTCCGATCAACAAAACGGAAGCGGTGCCGACGCCAATGACAACGTTCACCAGGAGGCCGAAGGATCCTTCCAGGAAGGAGAGCCGGATTTGCGCACGAACGGTCTCCCCGGAGTGATGCGTGAACCGTTTCTGCTCGCTCTCTTCTCTGCCGAAGGCTTTCACGACGCGGAACGACGTCAGGACTTCCTGCACGATGCCGAGGTTGCTGCTCTCCATGCGCATCAGTTCTTTGTATTGCGGCCGCATCCGCGTGTTGTAGACGCGTGACAGGCCGTACAGGAACGGGGAGACGCCCAAAGCGACCAGGGCAAGCGGGACATTGATTCGCGCGATGACGTAGATCATCGCCAGTAGCGTCATGCCAGCCGTGATGAGGGGGATCAGTCCATGAATTATGATGTGGCGGAAGGAAGGGGCATCGTATTGGATACGATAGATGGAGTCGGCCGTCCCCCGGGAGTCGAGGAACGAGAAGGAAAGCCTTTGGACGTGCCGGAATAGGCGCTCACGGAAGAGGAGCGTTATGCCCTCTCCCGCATACGTCTGGAGCACGTAAATTAAGAGGGACTGCAACTGGATGAACAGAACCACGAGTACCTGCATGCAGACGGCCAGAAGCAGGAGCGAAAATTTATCGCCCGAAATCGAGGCGGGCACGACGAAAGACAACCATTCGGGAAGAGGAGAGGATCCCACCACACTGTCGACGGCGATCTTCAGCGGCACCGGCAGGAGGAGGGCAAGGGGAATCGCCATGACTCCGACGAAGAAGATCGCGGCAATATGAGGCCAGTAGACCCTCACCTGGGAAAACAGCCTTCTTACCATCTTGATATCGGAATATCTATCAGGTGCCATTTCCGTTCCTGCTGTTTTCCCTCTTCAGCACATGAAGCAGGGTTGCCGTCGCAAGGGCGCTTTCTTGAATTATGCGCAGGGTAAAAAGAATGGCAATCCCCCCGCGAAAGGCACTTGCCTGCCAGGAAAGATCAACGGCCGCCCAGCATGCGATCCGCTCTTCGAGTGGAGATGGCGCATTCGATGTGGCCGCATCGCTTCCGCTTGTCGCGTGTTTGGCAGGGAGCTGTATGGGTTCTTGGAGTTTGTCGATTTTCGGTTCCATCGTGTCAACCTTGAAGCCAGTGCCCATCCTGGACCAGATCGTGAAGTGCTTGCTGGTATACCAACATACTGCCTTGGGGCAGTTCGATCGAGGCGTAATTAAATTGCACCGACACCCACTGGACGAAGTGGAGCAGTAGGAATACCTGTCCGATACGATGCATACGTTCGACGTCTTCCCAGGCCAGGCTGGGCCATGCCTCCCTCAGCAACTCGAAATAGGTCCGCCGCTCCGTCTGGCCCCCTGGGATCTTGGCGATGTCCGCCGCTGGAGGAGCCGCGCCGGCAAATTCCCAGTCGATCACAAGAAGGTGGGCCTCGTCCCCGGCTCCGCGAACACGCACGTTCTTCCGGGCGAAATCCCCGTGTACTAGCGTCTTTGGGACACCCGAGCACACCTGTTCGACATATGCCCATTCGTTTTCGATGACATCCAGGTGATCGAGGAGAGCCTCGAATGGGCGTATGGACGAATCCTCGATCGACGGGTGCGCGAGGCTTGATCGCACGCCTTGCCTTGCTTCTCGTAGCACGGAACGGAAGTACGCCGGCCCGGTATCCCGCAGGTCCAAGACGAATTTGGGGGGCATGGAATGCAGGCAAGCCATCCAGCGGATCGCTAGAGAGCAATGCGTGGAATTTTCGGGCGAGTACCAAAGCTCGCCGGCGTCTTCCAGAAAGAGCCAGGAGTTGCCGTTAAATTGCTCGAGGTAGCCGTAGAAGTACACCATGGGGATGGAGAGCGCCGGAAATACATCGGTATAGATCCGTGCTTCGCCTGACAATCCGCCAATTCCTTTTCGCTTGACAATGACTGGTCCGGCCGCCCCGTTCATGCCCCCCAACCGATAGATGGTGGACTTGCCCATTTCTTCTTTGAGCAACTCGATGGAAGTGGGAGGTGCGGATGACGGGCAGATCTGTTTCCAGGCGAGGAACGCCGGATGCTCTGCAAGGCCGGACAGCAGAACGACCTTTTTACCCATGGCCCACGCTTCCTATACAGGAGATCCCGGCACGATGAGTCCAGCAAGCATCCGCCTGGGAAAACAGCCGCCTTACCATCTTGATATCGGTATATCTCTCAGCGGCCATTTCCGT
>Ga0154748_1186_pt3 | contig 12969 bp, 11 predicted proteins | sample Rifle2008BG16ft_FD_105756 | JGI IMG/M metagenome (GOLD analysis project Ga0154748, IMG submission 105756) | Deltaproteobacteria bacterium RBG_16_50_11
TTTCCCCTTGGACGGGGGGCTTTTCGGGGAGGGGGTTTTCGGGGGGAGGCTTTTCGGGGGCGAGGGAAACTCAAATTCTTCTTCTTTTGGAGGTGGTTTGATCAATTCTTCGTGGTGCTTGGCAAAGGTCTCGAAATTCTCGATGACCTCTTCTTTTGAATCGAACGATTCCGAAGCGGGTGGGGTGACCATAAAGACATGCTGACACCGTGAACAGCGGACCTTGGTTCCTTTCGCTGGGATGCGAGAGTCATCCAATTTAAACTTGGTTAAACAGGAAGCACAGGTGACGATCATGGGATTTCCTTTGAATTTGGTCTGTTGACATTATGATGAAAGGAATGGGAAAAATCAAGAATAAAATAGAGAATAAGGACCCCAGCAGAAGAATTGAGAATGGAATGGGTAAATGAAGATCAAATGTCAAAGCCCAAAGTTCAAATCAATGTCAAATGTCTAAAACCCAAACTTAAGAAAATCGACAAGCAGAATTGGACGTTTGAAATTTATTCTCTTCATTTGGCATTTGAACTTTGACATTTGAACTTCCGCCTTGCAGGCGGTGGGGTTACCGCCCTAAACGCTTTTTGAATTCCTGCGTCAGCACGGGGATGACAGTGAAGAGGTCCCCAACGATTCCAAAGGTGGCGATCTTAAAGATCGGGGCTTCAGAGTCTTTATTAATGGCGACAATGATGTCCGACGTCTTCATCCCGGCCTGGTGCTGGATGGAACCGGATATCCCGCAGGCAATATAGATCTTCGGCCGGACGGTTCGACCGGTCTGCCCAACCTGGTGTTCGTAGGGGATCCATCCCGAATCAACGGCCGCACGGGAAGCACCCACCGCTGCGCCCAATACATTTGCAAGTTCCCGGATCACTTTGAAATTATCACCCCCCCCAATGCCTCTTCCCCCGGAGACAATGATTTCGGCATCGACCAGATTGACGGTCTCCGTTCCCTTGATGAACTCCAGGACCTTCGTCCGGATCTGATCCTCCATCATCTGCAGGGTTTCCCGAATGATTTCTCCCTTTTTCGAATCATCCCTCGGAGGCATGGGAAAAACCTTGGGCCGGACGGTGGACATCTGAGGCCGATAATTGGGATAGTCGAGAATCGTGGCCATGATATTTCCACCGAAAGCGGGCCGGGTCTGTCGAAGGTATTTCGTCTCCGGATCGATATCCAGACCCGTACAATCTGCCGTCAACCCTGCCTCCAAGGTCGTGGCGACGGTGCCCGCAAAATCCCGACCTTGCGTGGTGGCCCCGAAGAGAACGATCTCGGGCTTATATTTCCGGATCAGATTTACGGCGGCGCTAGCATAGGAATCCGTCCGATACTGGCCGAGCACAGGACTTTCCATGACATAGACTTTTTCAGCTCCGTAGGCAATGGCTTCCTTGGCAAACTGATCGACGACTCCCTTATCCGCGAAAAGCATCCCGCACAATTGACATCCCACCGCATCAGCCAGCTTTCTCCCTTCGCCAAGAAGTTCGAAGGAGACGTTCGAGACTTTGCCCGATTCGTGCTCTATAAAAGTCCAGACGTTCTTGTAAGCACCGACATCGATGGTGACCGCCTTCTCTTCCTTTTCCAGGGTGATGGCGCTCACCGGGCAGACATCCACGCAGGCACCGCAGAAGGTACATTTATCATCAACGACCGCCACCCCTTCCTTCATACTCAAGGCGCCGAAGGGACAGGACGGGACGCAGGACTCACATCCCGTGCAGGTTTCTTTGTCGATTATTAATCTGGCCATCCGTTTCTCCTCCTATGACTTTACTCAAATTTAGGGATTAAGGAATTGCGAATTGAGGGATTAAACAATCCCTGAATCCCCTAATCCCTGAATTCCTCAATGATTATTTGATGAGTTTCGTGTCCATCAATTTGCTCACCAGAAGAGGAACCGTCTCTGTCAGTTCCCCTTTCAAAATCTCCCCGCCGCCTCCTCTGGCCTCGGGAGAAAAGACCCTCATCACCCAGGTAGGAGATCCTTTTAATCCAATCTTGTTTTCGTCCGCGCCAATATCCTTTGCGGTCAACGTAGGGATCTGCGCCTTGGCTGCTCTCTTGATCCCCAAAAGAGAAGGAAGTCTCGGTTCATTGATATCTTTGACAACGGTGAGCAAAGCGGGAAGCGAAGATTCAACAACCTCCCTTCCATGCTCCAGCATTCGCTCCACAATAATCTTCTTTTTCTCGAGGTTGATTTCCTTGATCTTCGAAACATATGTCAGTTGCGGGATCCCCATGCGAGTGGCAATACCTGGCCCGACCTGGGCCGTATCTCCGTCAATGGCCTGCTTCCCACAGATGATCAGGTCCACCTCACCGATCGTCTGGATTGTCTTGGCTAACGCATAGGCTGTCGCGAGGGTATCTGCTCCTGCAAAGGCCTTGTCCGAAACCAGATAGACCTTGTCCGCACCTACTGCCAGGGCATTCTTCAACACCTCGAGGGCCTGTGGAGGGCCCATGCTGATAACATGGACTTCTCCCCCATGCTTTTCTCTGATGAGAAGGGCTTCTTCGGTAGCGTACTCATCGAAGGGGTTGGTAATACTCTGGACACCTTCGCGAACCAGGGTGTTGGTTTGCGGGTTGATCTTCACGTCGGTCGTGTCCGGGACCTGTTTGATACAGACTGCGATCTTCACCGTCTCCTCCTTATCTCCCTTTGAAGTTGGGTTTTCTCTTTTCGATAAAGGCCGTCATCCCTTCCTTCTGATCCTCGGTCGCAAACCCGACGGCGAAGGCATAGGATTCTAACGTACAGGCTTCATTTAGATCCATATCGAAACCCGCATCGGCGACCATCTTCGCTAATCGGACGCCAACGGCCCCGTTGGCAGCAATCTGGGCCGCCGTCTTCTTCGTCTCCTCCAAAAGTGCCGCCTGGGGAAAGACGCGGTTGACGATTCCTATTTGGTAGGCCTCCTGGGCACTGATCATCTTCCCGGTGAAAATGAGTTCCTTGGCGTTTCCCTTTCCAATCAGACGGGGAAGCCGCTGGGTCCCACCAAAACCGGGAAAGACGCCCAGGGTCACCTCCGGAAGGCCAAATCTTGCGTTCTCGGAGGCATAGATGAAATCGCAGGCCAGAGCGATCTCTGTCCCTCCCCCCAGGGCAAACCCGTTCACAGCGGCGATGACGGGCCGGTCGAGATCCTGGATCATTCTCAACGTGAGATGACCCAATTTTGAGAAATTGAGGGCTTCGATCGAATTCATGTTTTTCATCTGTGAAATGTCGGCCCCTGCAACAAACGCTTTCTCTCCGGATCCTGTCACGATGAGAACCTTCACCTCAGGATGGTCTTTTACCTCCTGGATCCCCATCTGGATCTCCTGAAGGGTTTCGATGTTCAGAGCGTTAAGCGCCTTCGGCCGGTTGATGGTGAGAATCCCGATCTCGCCTTCAAAGGTTACCAAAATATTTTTATATTCCATCTTTTTTCTCCTTGTCTCGTCCCCGTTTCCCGTGTCCGCAACCCTAAATCAAAACTCTATGCTCTGAGCTCTCAGCTCTTAGCTCCTTTCAACGATCATGGCCATGCCCTGGCCTCCGCCGATACAGAGGGTGGTCAGACCAAGGTTGACCTTGCGCCGCTTCATCTCATGAACGAGGGTGACGACCAACCTGGACCCTGTGCATCCGATGGGATGCCCAAGAGAGACCCCGCTTCCGTTCACATTCGTCTTTTCCATGTCGAATTTAAGCTCACGGACACACGCAATCGATTGGGAAGCAAAGGCCTCGTTCAGTTCAATCAGGCCGATGTCATTGAGAGAGACCTTTGCTTTCTTCAAAGCCTTCCTAACGGCGGGAATCGGACCCAGGCCCATATAGGCGGGATCAACTCCCCCGGACGCATAAGAACGGATCGTTCCGAGGACCTCCAGGTTTAATTCTTTTGCCTTCTCTCTCGACATGAGAAGAACAGCCGCTGCCGCATCATTGATCCCGGAGGCATTTCCAGCGGTGACCGTTCCATCGGGTTTAAAGGCGGTGGGCAATTTGGCCATTTTCTCCAGGGATGTATCCATGGGCCTCTCATCCGTATCGAAGACAAGAGGATCCCCCTTCCTCTGGGGAATCAGGACTGGAAGGATCTCCTCCTTGAACGTCCCGCTCTTAATCGCGGCTCTTGCCCGCTGATGGCTCAGGAGTCCGAACTCATCCTGTTCTCTTCTTGAAATGCCAAACTTCTCTGCAATGTTCTCTGCGGTGATCCCCATGTGATACCCGTAAAAGATCTCAAAGAGGCCATCAAAGACCATCAGGTCGACCATTTCCTGGTTAAACATCCTCGCCCCCCAACGGCCCGGTGGAAAAGCATAAGGAACCAGGCTCATATTTTCCATTCCTCCCGCCACCACCACATCTGCTTCACCCAGCTGAATCGACTGAGCCCCCAAAGCAATCGCCTTCAGTCCTGAAGCGCAGACCTTATTCACGGTAAACGCATTGGTCTCTTTAGGAACTCCCCCGTAAATCGTCGCCTGTCGGGCCGGATTCTGTCCCTGTCCGGACTGAAGAACGTTACCCATAATCACTTCATCGACATGAACCTCCTGCAGATTATCGGCCCATTGAGCATGAGTCTTTTCCAGGTCGATCAAGCCCCGCCATTTGAACATATCCGGCGCAACTTCCAACCATTCTTTTTTCGGAGCAGGTCTCAGGCACGCCTTCTTAAGAACCTCCCGGATCACAAGGGCACCTAATTTCACGGCAGGAACGTCTTTCAGAGAGGCTCCAAAAGTGCCGATGGCTGTTCTGGTAGCACTCACAATGACTACTTCTCGCATGCTTTTTCTCCTTTAGGTGGGATCGTTTGTAGAATAAAGTCCCTTACGACTCCCCGCCATACAAGCCGGGGCTAGCTCAGGGCTGACCCTGCACTTCGACAAACTCAGTGTCCAGAGCTTGTCGAAGGAAGCGGCGCTTTTGTTCCCTGCTTCCGAAGACGGGGCGTAGCGCAGACGAACGGGTCAAAAGATATTTTTCACAAATATGTTTTTTTAGCCCAAATAAATCGTTTTGTCAACAGATTTTTCTAAGCCTGAATACCTAATATTTTCTTTTTAATTTTGAAAGGTTAGATGCCAATCCAATGGCTTTGATCAGATTGGTTGGATCGGCAATCCCCTTTCCTGCAATGTCGTAAGCTGTCCCGTGGGCCACAGAGGTCCGGATAAATGGCAGCCCCAGGGTGAAATTGACGGCCTCCTTGAAACCGGACATCTTCATTGGGATGAGACCCTGGTCGTGGTACATGGAGATCACCGCATCGAAGTTCTTATGACTTGAAAGATCAAAAAAAGAGTCAGCAGGAAAAGGCCCTTCAGCGATCAGACCCTGAGCTTTCGCCTCAGCGATGGCCGGGAGGATCTCTCTCTTCTCTTCTTCTCCCAGAAGTCCCTCCTCTCCGCAGTGGGGATTGAGGCCAAGGATCGCCATCCTCGGACGAGAGATACCGAAATAGTTTTCGAGACCCCCGGCGGTTATGCGAATCGTTGATAGGATACGATCGACCGTGATCCACCTTGAAACCTCCTTCAGAGGGAGATGGGTCGTGACCAGAACAACTCTCCATTTCGGTCCTACAAACATCATGGCAACCGAGGGGGCCTGGGCCAAATAGGCCAGAAGCTCCGTATGTCCCGGAAAAGGATAGCCCGCCCCATGCATGGCCTGCTTATTGATGGGACAGGTTGTGATGGCATCGAGTTGTCCCTGTCTCACCCACCGGACGGCCTCTTCAATGTAGCTCACCATTGCTGCGCCGCATTCTCGATCGGGTTTTCCAATCCGGAGAGAAGCCTCTTTCAATTGGCTCAAGGACTGGAGAACGATTTTTTGAGGAACGTATCCTTCTTCCGGAATCTTCTTGAAGATCTCCACCGTGGCGGAGAGACCGAGCCTCTGAATGGTCCGTGTGAGAACCCCGGAATCCCCGAATACCACCGGTCGGCAAACCTCAAAAGGTTCCCTCATCGATAAGGCTTTTACGATGACCTCCGGGCCTATTCCTGTAGGATCGCCCATGGTGATACCAATTAAAGGGAGAGATGGGGGGAAGGGGGGATCGGGAGATGGGGAGAGAGGGTGATGATTATTCGGGTTTTGAGTAGATTTGGTTCGGGATTTGGATTTTGACATAGATCATTTGGAATATGTTTAAATCCATTTTCAATTCAGGATTTGAAATTAGAGTTTGATTTCGATGATAGACTTCTCTTTCAATGTCGCAAGGTAGCTTTTGAAGGCCTTCTCCGTTTCCTGGGCATAATATTCGGCTTCCACCTTTCCCTTGACCTCCTCAAAGGGAAGAGGATCTCCCCCCTTATGGTCGTAGAGCTTAACGATGTGGAATCCGAATTCGGTCCGGACGATCCCGCTCACCTCACCTACCTTCAGACGCAGGATCTCTTTTTCCAAAGCGGGGAGGAGATCCCCCTTTTTAAAATGACCCAGGTCCCCCCCGTCTTTGGCGGAGGCATCTTCGGAATAAAGGAGTGCCAACTCTCTAAAATCATCTCCCCGCCGGACCTTATCTAGGACCTTCTGGCACTTCTTTTTGATTTCCCGGATCTCCTCAGGGGTTGCCTCCTTTGGAATGACGAAAAGGATATGGCCCGGCCGAAAGGAGACGGGTGTGCGATACCCATCCGCATTTCTTTGATAAAATTCCTTCAACTCCTTTTCACCCGGCCTCGGGATTGTCTTCACGGCCGATTGAAGCAACTTTTTCCGCTGAAGCCCCTTCTCGACCTGTTTCTTGAAGGCTTCGACCGTAAGGCCCTCTCTGGCCAGAGCTTTTTCCATGTCCTCCTGGGTGAAACCGTTCCGTCGTTTGATCTCTTCGATGACCCCTTCCATTTCTTTGCCGGTTACTTTGACCCCGAACTTTCTCACCTCCTGATCGATCAGCTTTTCCTCAATGAGCTGTTCGAGGATCCTTCGGCGAAACTCCTGGAGCTGTTCCTTTTGATGGAGCCTGCCTTCATTTGGTATCTCCTTTTGAAGAGGTTCGATCCATTTCTCCAGTTCTGACAGAGTGATGATCTCCTGATTGACAACCGCCACGATGCGGTCCACTACCCCTTCGACCGGGGCCACCGGCCCATCGAGCATAAAAAGAAGAAGTAGTACGAAACCGATGAGAGTCTTCTTCATGGTCCTCCTCTTCTGAAGATTTCTGAAAAGGCGCGAAAATGTTTGATGACATGCCTGCCTGCCGGCAGGCAGGGATGATGAATCGATTCCACAGATACCAAACGTATTTAAACTGAAAAAAATCTGTGTAATCAAGAGCTCTCATCGCATTTCTTGAGAGCTCCCTCTCAAGATCTGAGCAATTTTTTATTGATTTTGACCTTGGCCTTCCCTCTGAGCCCTTTCAGCCACCGCTGATATTCTTCTTCTCCCCTCCTTTGCCGCAGTTCTTCCAGGATGCTTCCCTTGGCCTCCTCAAAAGAAATCTGCCGGGGTTCGATCTTTTCCTCCAGCCTGAAGATATGGTAACCGTAGGGGCTCCGGATCACCTCGCTGATCGCCCCCACCTCCATCGAAAAGATTTCGTCGAATTCGGCTGGCCTCTCCCCATGGCTGAAATAACCCAGCTCCCCTCCATGGACCCGCTCGGGCCCCAGAGACTTTTCCCGGGCCAACTTCTCGAAGTTCTCGCCCTTCTTCAACCGTTTCAGGATCTGGAGAGCCTCTTCGCCATCCGCCACAACAATCTGTCGGGCCCGGATCTTCTCCTTCACTCGAAACAGCTCAGGATGCTTCTCATAATATTGGAGGGCCCCCTTCTCATCAATCTCTCCTCGATAGCGGAGGGAACTCCGGATCATCTTCTCCGCTAATAGCTTCTCTTCCAGCCGACGTTTCCATTCCTCCAGGGTCGTTCCTTTCAGCCCCAGCCTCTCTCCAAATCCCTCCCCCGGATAGTCCGTCTTGACTTCAGAAATAGCCTGATTCAACTCTTCAGGCGTGACGTTGATCCCCACCTTCCGGGCCTCCTGAACGAGAATCTTCCGTTCAATCATCTGATCCAGATAGGCCTGTTTTAGATCACTCAGGCTTTTCCCCTGGACGACCTTTCCCGGTTCCAACATCAACTCTTTAAATTCCCGCTCGAATTCCTCAACTGAGATCTGTTCCCCGTCGATTTGAGCAAGAATAGAATCAGGAAGGTCTCCTCCCCATGGACTGCAACTCCACAAGGGAAAGAGGAAAACCAGAAGGAGGGGAGAAAAAACAAGTTTCTTCATTTTTTTTCTTCTGTAGGTTTTGCCCCCTTCTTCTCCTCTTCGCCCCATAACTTTTCATTGATGGTGACCTTGGCTTTCGCCTTGGCTTCTTTTACATATTCAAGATAAACCTCTTGCCGTTTCTTCTGTTGGAGGAAGAAGCGGATTTTCTCTTTCACCTTATCCAGGGGCCTCACGACCCTTCCCCGCCTTTCCTCCAGCTTAATGATATGGTATCCATGAAGGGTCTTGACGACCTCACTGATGTCTCCTTTCTTCTTCAGCGAAAAGGCGACTTCTTCAAAGGGTCCAAAGACAGGTGCCAGCTGACCCCGCCGGATATACCCCAGGTTTCCACCGTCCTCCCGGGATTTGTCCACATTATAGATGGAGGCCAATGTTTCAAACCCTTCTCCCCTTGAAAGTCTCGTCAGGACCTCCTGCAGGGCGGCATCTGACGTTACAAAAATATGACGGACTTTCACCTCCTGTGGCTCGGTAAAACCCCCCACGTTCTCTTGGTAGAATTGTTGAATCTCGCTGTCGGAAACCTCTCCTTTATCCCTTAAGGTCTCCTCCAGGAGGGCATCGATGGCCATGGCCCTTCGGAAGTCCTCCACTTTCATCACGATCTCTTTTTTACTGTCGATGCCCCGCTTCTTCGCCTCCTGATAGAGGATCTCCCGGGTGATGACATAGTTTTCGAGAAAATCCCTCAGTCCCTTCTCACTCACCAGCCTCATCTTCCATTCGAGGGGTTGCCTTTCGGACATCTGGCGAAATTCCTCGAGGGAGATGGTGAGATTGTTGATCCTAACGAGTTCCCTCTCCCCTAACGGCTTCTCTCCCCCTGACCCACAACCCGAGTAGAGGGGAGTCATGAGAAGGATGAGGGCAAAAAGGATCGCTCTTCTCTTGATCATTCGTGTCTCAATGCCCCACGGATTTGCCAAAGCTTCCCTCTTCCGTCCGCCGGTGGGAGAGGCCCAAGACAAGGAGGAGGGGCCTGATGGGAGTTCTCCCTCCCACAAATTAGCTTGAAATTTAGCATATCAGGCCAGGGCTTGCAATAGCTTTTTAGACGCTTCGAAGGGGTCCCTTCTTTGATCGGGTCCCCCTTCGACCACCAACTTGGAGTCGGGGGTGAGTCGATATCTCCCTGCCCCGTGACGGATTAACTCGATGACCTTCTGGGGGGAGACCCGGGTGGTTTCATCAAAGGTGAGAACGATTTGGGTTCGTGTTTCCTCGAATTTCTTAATGGCCAATTTCGTTAGAAGGATCTTCACCTTAATCACCTCAAGGAGATGGTTCACCTCCTCGGGAACTTTTCCAAACCGGTCCACCAACTCTTCTCCTAGGCCCTCCACTTCCTCATCGGAGCGAGAAAGGGAGAGCCTTCGATAAAGACGCAATCGCTCTTCGGGGTCCTCAACATAGAATTCAGGAATGAAAGCAGGAAGATGGAAATGGATTTCCGGGGTGATCTCCTCAACGACCGTCTCCCCTTTCAACTCGCGGACCGCTTTTTCCATGAACTGGGTGTAGAGTTCGAATCCGACCGCAGAAATATGTCCCGACTGGGTGGGCCCGAGGAGATTTCCCGCCCCTCGAATCTCCAGATCCTGAAGGGCCAGCTTAAATCCGGAACCCAGTTCGCTCAGTTCCTGGATCGCCCGGAGTCTTCGCATCGCATCCCTCGAAAGGGTAAGTTCTCCCGGGATGAGGAGGTAAGCATAGGCCTGATGGCTTCCCCGGCCGACCCGCCCCCGGAGCTGGTAGAGGTCGGCCAGACCGAACTGCTCCGCATGGTTGATCAGAATTGTATTGGCCGCAGGAATGTCGAGACCCGATTCGATGATGCTCGTGCAGACCAGAAGGTTGTATTCCCTCCGGACGAATTGGAGCATCACCCTCTCCAACTCCTTCTCTTTCATCTGGCCGTGGGCAATCGCAAGGGAGGCCTCCGGGATAAGACGCTTCAGGTGATGGGCGATCGAATGGATGTTCTGAACCCGATGGTGAACGAAGAAGACCTGCCCTCCCCGGTTGAACTCTCTTCGGATCGCCTCCCGGATCACGTCGTCATCATAACGGACGACAAGGGTCCGGATGGCAAGACGGTTTTCAGGAGGGGTCTGGATGAGGCTGAGATCCCGGATGCCGGAAGTGGCCATTTGCAGGGTCCTTGGAATCGGGGTGGCAGTGAGGGTGATCACATCAACCAGTCTTCTCAACTGTTTCAATCGCTCTTTGTGGTTCACCCCAAAACGATGCTCCTCGTCGATCACCACGAGCCCTAAATCCCGGAAGACCACATCTTTCTGGAGAAGCCGGTGCGTTCCGATCACAATATCGACCTTCCCCTCCTCCAACCGCTGGACGATCGCTTTCTGCTCCCGTGGGCTTTTGAACCGGCTTAGCACGTCGATCATTACGGGATAGGCCTTAAACCGGTCCTTGAAGGTCTGATAGTGCTGTTGGGCCAGAACCGTGGTGGGAACCAGGAGGGCCACCTGCTTCCCATCCATGACAGCCCGGTAGGCCGCCCGGACGGCCACCTCGGTCTTCCCGTACCCAACATCTCCACAGACCAGGCGATCCATGGGCTTGGGGTTACCCATATCTCCCATCACCTCTTCTATTGCCTTGGCCTGATCCGGGGTCTCTTCATACTCGAAGGCGGCTTCGAATTCCCTGTAAAACTGATCCAGTGATGAAAAACGGTGTCCCTGAAAGACCTGTCTGGCAGCATAGAGATCGAGGATCTCTTTCACCATCTCCGCAATGGCTGCCTTCACCCTCTTCATCGCCCTCTGCCATGAACTGCCCCCCAACCTGTCCAATCTGGGCCTTCCGTCGCCCCCGATGTAGCGCTGGATCAAATTGAGCCGATCCACAGGCACATAGAGCTTATCGCCATCCTGATATTCCAGGAGAAGGTAGTCGTTCGAAACCCCTCCGATCTTCAGATGCCTCAGTCCCCGATAAAGGGCGATCCCGAAATCGACGTGAACAATCGGGGCATCTTCTTTCAGCTCGCTGAAGGAAAGGAGAGGAGGACCTTTTCTGGCTTTTCGCTCACCCACCCTTCTTCTCTCACCGAAGATTTCCTCTTCGGTGAGGAGTCCCCATCCCTCCTGGGGATTGCGAAACCCTGAGGAAAGGGGACCGATAAGTAGCGTAAGATCTCGTTCGGGTTGATCTACGACCTCCCGGAATCGTCTCGTCATTTCCAGATGGGATTCTACCTCATAATGGAGGAAAAGCTCCCTCAGACGCTCCGCCTGAGCCTGGGTATGGGAGACGATAAAGACCTTCATCCGTTTTCTCTGCCACTCACGGAGATGGTTCAGAAGAAGAGAGAAAGGTGTTCTCTCGTGATGCTCCGCCCCTCCGGAAAGACCAGCCTTCATCTCCATCTGGAGGGCTTCATTGGTCTCCATCTCGAAGGGAAAAAGGTGTTGACATTGAGGAGGAGCGACGGGCCCATCCTGGAGAAAGACCGTTTGAAATCGATTCAGAGAGGAGGTGAGATGATCCATCCTGAGATAGGCAGATTCCGGGGGAGGGACAGATCGCTTCTTCATAAGGGCCTTTTGATGATGTTCTTCGATGAATTGGGTGAAGGAGTTTGCTTCTTTTTCAACAGCTTCCCCTTCTGCAATGAAGACCTTTCCTTTATCTCTAAGGTATTCGAAAAGGGTTACCAGGGGTCTGTCCGAATCTTTTGAAAGATCCTTGGCGGGAAGGAGGACAACCTTTTCCATAGAACCCTGCGAAAGAGAACGTTGACTTTCAGGCTCGAACCGGCGGATGGACTCCAGGCGGTCCCCGTCAAATTCAAACCGGAGAGGATCTTCATAGAGGGGAGAGTAGACATCAACAATTGCCCCTCGGAGGCTGAAATCTCCCGGTTCCTCAACAATTCTTACGGAAGTGTATCCTCCTTTTTGAAGGAACTGGACCCATTGATCCCGCTCCACCTCTTCTCCGACGGCGAGAGAAAGGGTGGACTCCGATAGATCTTGAGGAGGGAGGACCTTCTGCATCAAGGCCCGGATCGGGGCGATGATCATTCCCGCTTCATCTCTCAGGAGAGAAAAGAGAGCTTTCACTCTCTCTCGGATGATCTCCGGATGGGGAGGGATGTCATCGTAAGGAAGGGTCTCCCATGGAGGGAAGAGGTAGAGAGAGTCATCTGTCTCGTTCTGGAAAAAACGTAAGTCTTCGAGGAGGATTTCTGCATCCCGGGGAAGGGGGACGATGATCAACAGGGGCTTCCTGATCCTCTCTCTCCAAAGAGAAAGGAGGTAGGCTTTAGAGGACCCTTTGAGCCCGGTCAACCCGATCGATTTCGATTTTTTCCAGGGTTCGGAGTCGAGCCACTGATGAAAGGGATGAAGGTTTCTTGCCTCTTCGATCATACCTGTCTAATCTTTATTCAAAGTGATACCCATGTCAAGGATCGAATAGCAGAGAGCAAAGGGCTAAGAGCATAGAGTTTCATTATCAAAATCTGTTTTCAGGATGACCCTAAGCTCTTGACCCTACGCCTTTGCTCTTCGCTCTTTGCTCTTCGCTTTAACCTTACAGGCCGGTTCGTTTTGAGCGGTAGAATTTGATCCATCGAAGGGAGAGGGGATAAGCGATGAAGGCAAAGAGCGTGGCCAGGAGTAAGGAGCCGAT
>Ga0154748_1084_pt3 | contig 12288 bp, 11 predicted proteins | sample Rifle2008BG16ft_FD_105756 | JGI IMG/M metagenome (GOLD analysis project Ga0154748, IMG submission 105756) | Deltaproteobacteria bacterium RBG_16_50_11
GTATAAGGGTGTAACCAATGATTTGAAAGGAAGGGTGTACGAGCATAAAGAAAAACTGGTCGATGGTTTTACCAAGAAATATAATGTTATGAAGCTTGTTTATTATGAAGTTTTCGAAGATCCGGAAAACGCCATTTTAAGAGAAAAGCAAATCAAGGCAGGGTCGCGACAGAAGAAACTGAATTTGATTAATACCATAAATAAGGAGTGGAATGATTTGTACGATGGATTATGAGATTGCCACGCTTCGCCCTGCGGGCTTCGCTCGCAATGACACCTCTTACGGATCGCACTGATATGTATTTTGGGTTCCCAAGAATCAATAGGTGTTTTGGATAAGAAAAATGAAATTTAAAACCATTGAATGGAGAGGAGACCGGATAAGGATTCTTGACCAGAGAAAGCTTCCCCGGGAGGTCCGGTATTTGGATTGTAAGGATGCAGACGCTGTTGCCCAGGCGATCCGGACCATGGGGATCCGCGGGGCGCCGGCGATCGGAGTGGCGGCGGCCATGGGAATTGCCCTTGCTGCGAAGAAGGTCCGATCAGGCCGGCTCGCTTCTTTTCGAAAGAGGATGGAGACCGTCTGCCATCAGATGAGACAGACCCGGCCCACGGCTGTCAACCTTTTCTGGGCAGTGAGCCGGATGATGAAGATTCTGGACCCGGGTCTTCAGTTGAGCGTGGATGAGATAAGGGTGAGACTCGAAGAGGAAGCCATCCAAATATACGAAGAGGATGTGGAGGCCAACCGGAGGATTGGAGAGAATGGAAAGATCCTCATTCCGGATGGAAGCGGAATCATTACCCACTGCAACGCAGGTTCCCTGGCCACCGCCGGTTACGGGACGGCTTTGGGGGTACTCTATGCTGCACGGGCGGAGGGAAAACGGTTCAGGGTTTTTGTTGATGAGACACGGCCCATGCTTCAGGGAGCCCGGCTGACGGCCTGGGAGCTGGTCCAGGAAAAGATCCCGACGACCCTCGTCACCGACAGCATGGCCGGATCGTTGATGAAGAGGGGGGAGATTGATCTCGCCATCGTGGGTGCGGACCGGATTGCACGGAATGGAGATACGGCCAACAAGATCGGGACCTACGGGCTGGCCGTTCTCTCAAAATGGCATGACGTTCCCTTTTATGTGGCGGCTCCGACCTCTACCCTCGATTTTTCTCTCGCCTCCGGGTCGGCAATTCCGATCGAAGAGAGAGCGCCTGAAGAGGTCACCCATTTAAATGGCAAGCCGGTCACCCCCAGGGAGGTCGATGTTTTCAACCCCGCCTTTGATGTCACACCTCATTCTCTGATCGATGCCATCATCACGGAGAAAGGGATTGCCCGAAAGCCCTTTGGAAAAGATCTGAAGAAGATAAAGGATGGAAGATAGATAATGGAAGAAGACAGTAATCAGTAAGCAGTAAGCAGTGATCAGTAAGCATAAGACAGGAAGCAGAAATAGCTGGTAGCGATTTAGTCCACAGTCAAGCGTGACAGGTTGCAAACGATACGTCACAGGTCACAGCATAGCTCAATAGCAACTTAGTCCATAGCAATTTGGTCTACAGCCAACAATGACAGGTCGCAAGCTACACGTCACAACATAGCTCAATAGGTCATTAGCTGCTGGAAACGTAATACAAACGGATTAAGTAAAGTGTCATTGCGAGGAATGAAATGACGAAGCAATCTCGTTTTTACAGAGGGAGATTGCCACGCTCTCCCGCTAAGGCGGGATCGCTCGCAATGACAATGTAAAAGTATTAAATGCGTTTGTATTGGTACATAGCGGATAGATAATAGCTCATAGCTGATAGCTCGTAACAAATAGAAAATTGCAAATCGCAAATCGTAAATCGCAAATGGCAATTGGAAAATGGCCTATTATTACCCTTCTCACCGATTTTGGGACAAAAGACCATTATGTGGCGTCGGTAAAAGGAACGATTCTGAAGATCAATCCCGGATGCACCCTGATCGACATCACCCATCAAGTAAGGCCTCATGATATCGAAGAAGGGGCATTCATCCTGGCCAATGCCTATTCGTCTTTTCCCAGGGGGACGATTCACCTTGCCGTCGTTGATCCGGAAGTGGGGAGCTCGAGAAAACCAATCCTTCTTGTGACGGAAAACTATTCTTTTGTCGGGCCGGACAACGGCCTCTTTACCTTCTGTCTTTTGAAAGAGAAGGTAAAGAAGGCCGTGGTCCTCACCAATAAGAAATTTTTTCATCCCCGGGTCAGCACGACTTTTCATGGGCGGGATATCTTCGCGCCCGTGGCCGGCTACCATTCCCTGGGAAGGAAGGCGAAAGCCTTTGGCCGGGAGATGAAATCCTGGGTGAAGCTGCCTTTTAGAAAACCTGAGATGAGGAAGGGGGGATTGGCAGGGGAGATCTTCCACGTCGATATCTTTGGGAACCTGATCAGCAACATCGGCGAAGAGCAGGTTTTCCATTTTACAAAGAAGCGGCCCTGTGTGATCAGAATAGGAAAGGCGTCTATTCAGGGGTTGAAAGAAAGCTACCGGGAGGTACAGAAGGGAGAGCTGTTGGCCCTGATCGGAAGCGGAGGTTATCTGGAGATCTCCGTCCGGGAAGGCAACGCCCAAAAGAGACTGAAGGCCAAAAAAGGAGATAAAATTTGCCTCACCACGGAGTCACAGAGATCACAGAGGTAGAAAGCAATTTTTTGTTTGCCGGGGAGGTACCGGCAAACAAAAAGGCCTTACTCCGTGCAAGGATATTAATTGGCCGAAGGCCGGGAGTTTATCGAGAATCGGCATCTCCCGATTCTCGATAACATATTTAACTCTGTGGCCTCTGTGTCTCGAACGAGTCCCATACCTTGTGGGACGAGTGGGCGGTGAGGAAATAATAGGGAGAAACGTATGATATCAAAGAAAGCTCAGGAGATACCACCTTTCATTGTCATGGATGTGTTGGAGAAAGCCCAGGAGCTGGAGCGAAAGGGGGAGCGGATCATCCATCTGGAGGTCGGCGAGCCGGATTTCGATACGCCCGAGTGTATCAGTGAAGCCGGCTATCGTGCGATCTGTGACGGAAAGACCCACTATACCCACAGCCTTGGACTGATCGAGTTGAGGGAGGCGATTGCGGAGGATACCTGGAAGAGATATCGAGTGAAGATTTCTCCGGAGCAGATCCTTATTGCCTCGGGGACGTCTCCGGCCATGCTCCTCCTTTTCGCGGCATTGTTGGAACCCGATGATGAAGTGATTCTCTCCAATCCTTATTATCCCTGTTATCCCAATATCATCCGGTTTGTGGGAGGATCCCCTGTCTTCGTTCCGGTCATGGAGGAGGACGGGTTCCAGTATCTCCCTGAGAGGATCGAAGAGAGACTGAGCCCCCGGGTCAAAGGAATCATGATCAACTCACCTTCCAATCCCACCGGAAATGTGATGGAACCCGAGCGGATGAAGAAGATCGCCGGCTATCCTCCTTTTATTATCTCCGATGAAATCTACCACGGTCTGGTCTATGAAGGAGAGGCTCATTGCATTCTTGAATTCACGGACCATGCTTTTGTCATCAACGGGTTTTCAAAACTCTATGCCATGACCGGCTGGAGATTGGGATACCTGATTGCCCCCAAAGAGTTTATCCGGCCCATGCAAAAGATTCAGCAGAATCTTTTCATCTCCGCAAGCTCCTTTTCTCAGTGGGGGGCGCTGGCAGGCTTGAAAGAGGCGAGGAAAGATGTTGAGCATATGAGGGAGACCTATGACCGTCGCCGGCGTTTTCTGATTCCGCGGTTGGAAGAGCTGGGCTTCGGAATTACCGTTCAGCCTACGGGGGCCTTTTATGTCCTTGCCAATGCAAAACGATTTTCTCAGGATTCCTACCGGTTGGCCTTCGATATCCTGACGGAGGCCAAGGTCGGGGTTGCACCGGGAATCGATTTCGGAACGAATGCGGAGGGATACCTCCGGTTCTGCTATGCCAATTCGATGGAGAACATCGAAGAAGGAATGAACCGCCTCCAGCTATATTTGGAGAAATATCGGTAATAATCTCTCACCGCAAAGACACAAAGATCGCAGAGGTAGAGATTTTTTGTTTGTCGAGGTTCATCGACAAATAAAAAGTACTCTTTGCTGCGCCAGCTCTCGCCGGCGCAGCAAGAATATTTTCCTTTGCGTCCTCTGTGTCTTTGCGGTAAACCTATTTCTGGCGCTCTGCGAGTTGGTGGGCGAGGCGCAGGGGTTCAGGAATCCGGAATCCCCGGCAGCAGGCCAGGACGAGCCGGATGCTTGTCTGGAGGTCGAGCAGATGGCCCGGGGAGACAAAGAGGGGTTTGACCCCGTTCTTGGTTCTGAGGACGGCACCGACCCCTTCCCCTTCCTTCCGAATCAATTCAAAATCCCCCCTCCTTAGTCCCGGCATCGTGAATTTCCCCAATAAGGGAGTCTTTGCACAACCGATGGAAGGAAGGTCAAGGCAGAGACCCATGTGAGATGCCAGACCCAGCCCTCTTGGATGGGCGATCCCCTGAGCATCAAAGATCATCACATCGGGTTTCATCTCCAGTTTCTGGAATGTCTTGAGAAGAATAGGGCCCTCCCGGAACGTCAGGAGACCGGGGATATAAGGGAAAGATGTCTTCCCATTGGCTGTGGCGACCTCAAGGGTCTCCATGTGCGGGAAAGAGAGGACAACGACTACGCCGACCAGACGATCTTCATCTTTTGCATAGGCTACATCTCCCCCTCCGATCGTTCTCACTTTTGAAAGGGTCTTTTCAAGAATGACGCGTTCTCTTAGGGCTTCCTGAATCTGAATTGCCTTTTTTGGGCTGACCTTCCAGGAGTGGAGGGGTTTCATATTTGTAGCTAAGGGGGAAGAGCTGAGCGCTAAGAGTTACTGATCAATTCGAGATCAGCTCGACCTTTCCTTTGTTTACCTTGAGCAGGGAGAGTTTTCGAAGGGCCCTTCCGCCCTCTGCAAAGCCTTTCAAGCCGGAAACGCCCTTGAAATTCTGGACCTTGAGAAGTTCTTCTTTCATCTGGGACGGGGAAGAGATGGTTTTGGAAAGGAGGATGTCCATCAAAAGCTTTGCCCCGTCATAACTCATGGCCTCGAGTGTTTCGGGGTCTCTCTGGTAGGCCTTTCGAAATCCCTCAACAAAACGGAGGATGAGGGGTGAGGTATTTTCTTTGAAGAAAGCATCCACAAAAACGGAGCCCTCCGCCGATTTCCTGGCGATGGAAAGGAGATCCGGATGATTCCAGGCATTGGTTCCCAGAAAGGTTACTCCTGCCACATCATAATAAGCCATCTGAGAGAGAATCATCCCCGCGCGATCATAGGTATCAGGGATAAAAAGGGCATCCACCATCAGATGGGCCTTATACTCTTCTTCAATGCCTTTTCGAGAGTTCTCCACCTGGATCGGCTTGAGCTTAAAAAATCCCTTGATCTCCTTTCCGAAATCGGTCTGATCTTCTGAATAAGCAACCGCTCCCACGACCTTTCCGCCTCCGCGAGCCACTTCCTGGACGAAGATGTTTTTATAGGTCGACCCATAAGAGGAATTGGGGTAGAAAATGGCAAAGGTTCGAAGCCACATCTCCTTTAGCGTGTAGGTCAGCAGGGCTTGGATCTGATCGGCGGGAGAGAGGGAATTCTGAAAGACATAGTCCCCCCTCTCGGGAGGCAGCTCTTTCTGGGAGAGAGTGAGGAGGGGGACTTTCAATTGTTGTGCTTTTTTTGCCGCTTTTTCAGCGGTGATGCTGAGAAGAGGGCCGATGATGGCGACGACCTCTTCTTTGGTTACCAATTCCTCTACCGCCCTTTCCGCCTCTGAAGGATTTCCCTTTGAGTCACGGACCACGAGCTGAATCGGCGGATTCTTCCTCTGAGATTCCGTTTCTTTGAGGGCGAGCTGGATTCCCTGGAGAACCCTTTCTCCATAGGATTGGTAGTCTCCGCTCAAAGGGAGGATCACGCCTATTGAATGTATCAGTTTCTCAGGAAGCTGGAGCGCCTCCCGGAGCTCTTTTGCCTGGGGTCCATAATCTGCCCACCGATACTCCTGTTCCCATTCTGAGAAAATCCTCTTGGCAAGGGCTTCATTTCCACGGCCTTTCGCCATCTGAGCCAGTTTTAATTTTGCATAACCTCCGCCATACGCCCCCCGGTAAAGAGATTCGATCTGAAGGAGATCTTCTTCCCGGTCGTAGGTATCGATGATCGATCGTATTTTTCTCTTCAACTCATCCTGAGGCTGGCCGCGAACAAGAAGGCCTTTCCCGTACCAGTGGAGCGCCTGGAAAGGGTCTTTCGATTCAAGATAGTTGTCCCCCAGAAGGGTGAGAACCTGGATCATCCGGGAAGGGGAGAGGAAGGTCGAGAAGAGCTCGTTCAGGGTCCGGATGGCATCTTTCGGTCTTTTCAACCGGGTATAACAGATTCCCATTCGGAACCTGGCCTCGTTCATCAGAGGGCTTTTCGGGAATTCGGTGATCAACGTCTTGAATCGCCAGAGGGCCTTTTCTGTCTCCCCTTTGGAGAGAAAAACCTCTCCCTCACGAAAGAGAAGGGTGTCTTCCGGCTCGGCCCGGGGCTGGCTCAAGACGTGGGAGGAGGAAAAGAGAAGGAAAAGGAGGCAGAGAATGAACTGCCATTGCGGAGTGCGCCCATCCTTCGTCCCGACAGAAAAAGGACTCCGGAGGGTAGAGAATGCGGATGGCAAAATGGGATGAAACCTCGGAGCACTGCTTTTCAATTTATTTCTTTTATGGATCAACTGGGGTGACATAGTAGACTTCCGGAAGATATCGGTAGTCTTCGTTGAAGTCAATCCCATAGCCCACGACGAAGACATCGTCCACTTCTTTTCCGAGATATTCCGCCTCGATCTCCACCTCTCTCCGGGCCTTTTTATCCAGGAGGGCACAGACCTTCACCGAGTCAGGCTTCGAAAGGGCCAGCCGGTCCTTCAGAAACTGAAGGGTCCGGCCGCTGTCGACGATGTCTTCAACGATGAGGACATCTTTTCCTTCGACGGGAAGCTCAATATCTTTGGTGATCTCAATGATGCCGGAGGTTTTCATCCCGGACCGATAACTGGCCAGCCTGACAAAATCGACCTGGACCGGGATCTGGAGATGGCGGATCAAGTCGGAAAGGAACATGAATGCTCCCTTAAGAATACAGACGAGCACCAATTCCTTCTTTCCGTAGTCTCTGGAAATCCGGGCGGCTAATTCCTTGACGATGGAATCTAACTCTTCCCGGGAGATCAATCGCGTGAGTTGATCCTTCTTCATAGGTTTACCCCGTTAGAAAACCTCATCCGTTAAGGTTAGACTGAACAAAATCCCTCTGCTAATCTGAAGAAAGGGCAAGGCTTTATACCCCGACCTTTCTAACGGGGCCTACAGGGCATGTTCCAGGACGACGATTTCCGTCTGCTGAGGCAGGGTTGCTTTGGAAAAGGAGACCTCACTCGTTCCCGGACGCTTGGTATTAGACTTCCCTTTGATAAAATCCTCCACAGGTGCAATGGGGAATCCGCACTTTTCTGTCTTGAAGTGCATGGGAATGAGCACCTTTGGCTTGATCTGGTCCGCCACCTGAGTGGCTTCTTTCGGGTCAATCGTGGAAAACCCGCCTACAGGAATCAGGAGGATATCGACGGAGCCCACCTCGTCCAGCTCCTTTTGGCCCAGGACGTGGCCGAGATCTCCCAGGTGACAGATCCGAATGCCATCCACAGAGAAAGTGAAAATGGTATTCGCTCCACGCTCGCTCCCTTTCGAAGGGTCGTGATATGTGGAAATGCCCTTTACGGAGATCCCTTTCACCGTTTTTGATCCGGTCCCCTTTACGACCTGGGGAGAACCGGGGAGACTCGCTGTATCATTATGATCTGCGTGATCATGGCTAATGAGGGCGATATCCACCTTGTCTTGAATCTTTCCATAGGAAAGTTTGCCGCCAAAAGCTCCGGGCTCATAGGGGTCGGTGACAAGCTTCACTCCCTGATCCGAAGTGACCAGAAAGGCTGCATGACCGTACCATTTGATTTTCATCCCTTCCTCCTTTCGGATAAGCGATGACTAAAGTGACTATAATGAACGCCAAAAAAAAGTTGTCATTGCGAGGAGCGAAGCAACGTGCCTGCACGCCGAAGTGCGTTTCGGCACGCAGGCGTGGAAATCTCTTGAGATTGCTTCATCCCGCCATGGCGGGATGAAGCAATGACGATCTTTATGGATTTCGTTTTAAGTAATCTTTCTCTCAAATGACCTATGGCTTGTAACGAATAACTCATAACCTTTAACTTTTAACTCTTAACTTCCTTTGGACCGCCTTCTTTTTGCCCGCCAGGGTTCCCACCTTATCTTTCCGGTCGTCAATCTTAATCGTTGTGAGCACCCGAAGGGCCCCTTTTTTGAAAGGGGTCTGATGCATTTTCATGGCGACCTGGATGAGATCCCTTAAGTTTCCCTCCAGGTTGGTTCCCATGGAGGTCAGCTCATACTTCACCTTTTCTTTTTGCAAAATACGGATGCAGTCCGCCACATAAGTGCTGACACTCGGATTTCCTGTCCCGATTGGAACGACACTGATCTCTAATATGGCCATGAACACCCTCCTAAATTAATTTCAGATTGCAAATTTCAGATTTCAAATTGAAAAATCAAGTCACTCTTCGATTCAGTATTAGGCATTTCAAATTGCAAATTGAAAATAATTACAAACCCCTATATTCCCGACCATTAGCGCATAAACTTCAATATGCAATTTGAAATCTGCAATTCAGCTTATATCTATCATCGAACGAATGAGTTGTCAACGGTACGTGGGATAAGAAATTAAACTATTTTCTTTTTTCACAAACTGGTGTATAAGTATCGTTAAATACCATGAAACCACCTCAGGAAGTTTCAGCCCTGATCGCTTTTGCCGCAGGATTTCTCTCTTTTATCTCGCCCTGCGTCCTCCCGCTCGTGCCCTCTTATCTTACTTATATTACGGGAGTTTCTTTCAAAGAACTCTCCGACAGGAAGACCAAAGTCAGGTGGGTCACTCTCTCCCATTCGTTGTTGTTTATTATGGGGTTCTCAACGATCTTTATCCTGATGGGAGCCTCTGCTTCTTATCTGGGACAGTTGTTGGTCCGCTATCAATACTGGATTATGAAAGCCGGGGGAGTTCTCATCATCGTACTGGGGATCCACTTTACCGGGGTGATCAACCTTCCTTTTCTGCAGATGGAAAAGCGATTTGAACTGGGAAAGAAACCGATAGGCTATTTAGGTTCCTTTATCGTTGGGATTATTTTCGCCGCCGGCTGGACTCCCTGTATCGGGCCTATTCTCTCCGCTATCCTCCTCTACGCCAGTACCTCGAAGAATTTCACGACAGGAGTCTTTCTCCTGGCCGTCTACTCTCTCGGGCTGGGGATTCCTTTCCTCCTCGCCTCCCTCGCGTTCAACTCTTTTTTGACCGCCTTTGGAAGGATCAAGAGATACTTGAGGGTGATGACGATGGTTAGCGGCTTTTTTCTAATCGCCATCGGGATCCTGTTTTTGACCGACACCTTCAGGGAGATCAATGCTTTTTTCAACATCCTTGCCAACCCCTAATTAGAATTTCAGATTTCAAATTTCAGATTTCAGATTGAAAAAAAATGTGAAGCCTAATTAAAATTTCAGATTTCGGATTTCATATTTCAAATTGAAGAAGATTCCAAAATCTGAGGGTTCAATTTGCAATTTGCGATTTGAAATTTGCAATTAAATTTATTGTCTGATGCTCATGAGGGTAAAGATTCCCGCAAGGCCGAAAAGGGCGGTTGGAATCCAGCAGGAAAGGAAAGGAGGGAGGAGTCCCGATTTTCCGAAGAAGAGGAAGACGTAAAAGAGGATCCCGTAGGTGAATCCGATCATCACGCTGATTCCAATGCTCAAGGCGACCCCTCCGGAGCGGCCTGTCCGCAAGGCAAAAGGGACTCCGATCAGCACCATGATCAGATTCAGGAGAGGATAGGAGAGTTTTGAATAGAGGTCGACCTGATAACGGGTGGCATCATAACCCGCCGATTGAATCTTTTGAACATAATTCCGAAGTTCCGTATAGCTCATCTCTTCTGACTTCCGCGCCATGTTCTGAAAGGTCTCCCAATTCTCTGGAAGGGTGAAATCTCCTTCCTTAAAAAGGTTTACCTGGATCGAGCCCTTTTCACCGAATTCCCTGATTGCCCCATCGTAGAGCCGCCATCGTCCCTCGATCCACTTTGCCTCCCGGGCATCGATCCGCCTGACGCATCGAAATTGGTCGTTGAATTCATAAAGCGTGAGTCCCTTTAGAACCCTTGTTTCCGGGTCGAGAAGTTGGATATTAAAAATCCGATGGTCACCGTGAAACCAGATTTTATAGTTCTTAAAAGAGCTGGAAGGCTGCTCCTTTCTCACCTGGACGGAAAGCAGATGACGCATTTTCTGGTTGGTGACCGGAACCAGGTACTCGTTGCCGAGAAAGGAGAAGAAGCTGAAGATCAGGGCGAGGGAGATGAGGGGCAGGGTGATCCGGTAGAGGCTGACGCCCCCTGCCTTCATTGCCGTGATCTCGCTGTGCCGTGAGAAATTTCCGAGGGTGAGAAGGGTCGAAAGCAATACCCCATAGGGCAGGGTCCATTGGAAGGTCACCTCGGGTATTTTGTAGAGGAGGTATTCGAAGATCAGGTAAAAGGGGGCCTGGTGTTTGGTGATGACATCCATTTTTCCAAAGAAGAGGACGACGGCATAGATGAAGATCAGGGCTCCCAGACACAGGCTGAAGATCTTCAGGTATTCCCGAATGACATACCGGTTGATAATCCCGTGATTCTCAAACATAGTCGACCAAGTCCCTCCACTTCCGCTGGATGGCATTGAGGCCATCGTTTAACCAGATCAAAGGTTTGAATGGAGATTCCTTAGCAGTCTTGATCAGCAGGTAAAGGCCAAACCCTCCGAAAAGGAAGTTGGGCATCCACCCTCCTAAGAAGGGAGGGATCTCCTTTCTTAAAGCCATCACTTCGGAGGCGGAGAGAGAGATGTAGTAGGCCACCAGGATGAGGATGCTCAAAACAAACCCGTGGGACCTCCCCGAGCGTTGGGGTTGAACCCCCAGGGGAACACCGATCAATGCGAAGATGATGCAGGCAAAGGGAAAGGCATATCGTCTGTGGATTTCAACCTTGAGGGAAGTGGTATCCCCGCCTCTCTTACCGATGAATTCTATCTTCTCTTTGATATCATCGATGGACATCTCCCAATCTTTCAATTTCCTCCACATGACCGTTAAGGCCTTCGCCAGCTCGAGTCTAAGATCGTACGCGTCAAATTCTATTTTTTGGTAGACATTCGTTTTGGGATCGTACCGGTGGATGTCGCCTTTGAGCAGTCTTAAGATGATGTCTTTTGATTGGGGGTTATTGATCACAAATCCTTCCCTGGCAAAGATCGTATTCACGCTGGCCTTGTCTCTTTCGTCATAGATCAGAATCCCTTCGATTTTCTCGCCCTGGATGGGAACCCTGTCCACATAGACGACGAGGCCATCGAACGCATCATTGAAGACCCGTTCTTTGATTTCGATACTTGCCTTGGTCTGAAGGATCGCAAAAAGGGTTGATTTGAATCCCCGGTTCCCCCATGGAAGGCCGTAGAGGACCAGGAGGCTGGTGACAAGGTAAGCCCCGATGGAGAAGAGCGCGATGGGTAAGAAGAGCTGGTACAGACTTATCCCCGAAGCCTTGAAAGCGGTGATTTCACTATCGGCGGACATCCTGCCAAAGGTAAGGAGCGTGCCCACGAGAACGCTTATGGGAATGGTGAAGATAAGGAAGGAAGGAGAGATGAACAGCAAAAGTTTCAGGATCTGAACAGGGTTGACCCCCCGGGTGACAATCAGCTCAACGAGCTTGAAGATCTTGTCCATCAGGAGGATAATGGTGAAGGTCATCAGGCTGATGAAAAAGATGGGCGAGATTTCGTTGAGGATATAAAGGGAGGTTGTTTTCTTCATTCGTAGGTGGCGCGCGACCCGCCTGTCAGAGCAGACGTTACTATTCTAAGGGAGGGAAGGGGGGATGTCAACTCTTCGGTTCCCAACGCATTGATTTCGAAAGGGTGTTCGAAAGGGTTGACATTTTTTTACGAATCGATTAAAAAGAGTTGATCGCGGGGTGGAGCAGTCCGGTAGCTCGTCGGGCTCATAACCCGAAGGTCCCAGGTTCAAATCCTGGCCCCGCTACCAATTGAATGGAGAGG
>Ga0154748_1185_pt2 | contig 12047 bp, 13 predicted proteins | sample Rifle2008BG16ft_FD_105756 | JGI IMG/M metagenome (GOLD analysis project Ga0154748, IMG submission 105756) | Deltaproteobacteria bacterium RBG_16_50_11
GTCCTGCCTTCGTGAGTCCAGTCAATTCGGGCTGGATCGTGGAATGTCTTCGCGCTTCGATTTGTTTACAGGTTTTTCGTGAAAAAAGCCGGAGGAAATTAGAGAGAAGGAATGAAGGTGAAATGGTGATAGAAGAGGTTTTAAGTGGATCTGACAGTTCCAAGCAGAATAGCGGTCATATGGTAATATCCAATGAACTGGGCGCCGCTGCCGAAAACGTGTTACCGAAAATGGTGAGGAAGGAGAAGCTTATTAAAGGTGAAAGCTTTGAAAAAGCGCTGGGTCCAACCAACCTTTATTTAAAGGAGACAAGGTCAATTCCTTTACTGACCCGTGAGGGAGAAATTGAGATCGCTAAAAGAATTGAGGGCGGGGGGAAGGAGATCTTGGCGGTGCTTGTCAGCTGTCCGATTGCTATCCAAGAGGTCATCAAGCTTGGAGATGGGCTCCGTACTGGGAAAATAGGGATCAAAGAGTTAACAAAAAAAATTGGCGACGAAGAGCAGTGGGGCCAGGAGGATCAGATTCAGAAGAGGAAAGTTCTTAAGCTGATTAACAAGATCCGGAGGGTGGAAGAGAGTATCCAAATTCTCCAGAAAAAGCTGAGGATCGAAAATAAAAAGGCTACAAAAGAGAAAATGATCGGGCAGATTGCGGCAAAAAAAGCAGAGATAGCGGACGCTTTTAAGCAGATTAACTTGAATGAAAAGCAGATCAGCAATATCTTGCAGAAATTAAGGCAGTGTGAAATCCGGATGGAGAGGGTCGCTAGGGGAGGGAATAGACATGGATTGGGGACAGTGGACATTGAATGTGGCGGCCTTTCTTCGGATCAGATTGAAGAAGTATTGAAGGCAATTCAGAAAACTGAAGCCAGGGTCAAAGCGGCAAAGAATGAGTTCGTGAAGGCTAATCTTAGATTGGTTATCTCCATCGCCCGGAAATATGTAAATCATGGGGTTCCCCTACTGGATTTGGTCCAGGAAGGAAATATTGGGTTAATGAGAGCAGTGGACAAGTTCGAATACCAGCGGGGCTATAAATTTGGGACCTATGCCAGTTGGTGGATATGGCAAGCCGTTGTTCGAGCGATTGGAGAACAAGGCCAAATTATCCGCCTTCCTGTTTACGTGATCGAGATCATTGGCAAGTTCAACCGAATCAAGAAAAAGCTGGTCCATGAACTCGAGAGGGAGCCCACCCTGGATGAAATCGCAAAGAAAATGCGGATGCCTGCTGAAAAAGTGCGAAAAGTGTTGAATCTCACTCAGAAGCCCGTGTCGCTCGAAGCCTCTATCGGTGAGGGAGAAGATGGCAGCCTTGAAGATATTATCGAAGACAAGGCGGCCAGTTCCCCTCAGGATGCGGCCATAAATGCCGGCCTGTCAGAACAAACCCGGAAAGCCCTTTCCATCCTTACCCCAAAAGAGGGAAAAGTCTTGAAGATGCGATTTGGCCTTGGAGAGAGACGTGGCCTTACCCACACTCTCAGAGAGGTGTCACAGGAATTTAACCTTTCCCGCGAAAGAATCCGACAGATCGAGGCCGCTGCGTTAAGAAAATTAAGGGATTCAAGTCAGTCCGATGGACTAAAGAGTTTTATCGAAGAATCGTGAGGCGACAAATGTGATTCAAATACATGTCAGAACTGAAATGGCTTCACCTGTCACACTTGCTTCGTTTGTTCAATAGGGTAAACCGCAGAGAACCAAGCCCTCGAACATAAACTGTCCGGTACCCATTAAGATTTCCTCCTAGCAGAAAAGTCGGCAATCTTAGGATCACCAATTGATCCAGTGGTACATTGTCGATAAAAAGAGAACTGTTCAGGAATAAAGCCTTTTAGGATGGGAACTACAGGTTTCACCCCATTTACACCTGGATATAGCCATCGATATTATTTAAACTGGGTGACTCGGGCAGGGAGAAAGGGTACCCGATGACCTCAAAAAATAAATAAGGAGGTGAGTTATATGGCCGGAAAGAGACTGAAAGGAGAAAATGCAACAAGAGTGAAGGTCACGCCGGAAAAGGTTCAGTTTGAATTTTCGGCACCGGAGGCACGTGAGGTTTTTATAGCAGGAGAGTTCAATCATTGGGATGTGAGGGCAACCCCTCTGAAAAAGGAAAAGAGCGGGATATGGAAAATAACTCTCCCCATGACGCCTGGAAGGTATGAATATCGGTTTTTAACAGATGGGAAATGGGAGAATGATCCTTCTTGTTCTGGTTGTGTCCCAAATAAGTTCGGAAGTCTGAATTGCGTAAGGACTGTGGAGTAACGTCAATCCATCGAACAAAGTAGCCTAGCTTTTCGAAGGAGGGTCAAAACATGAGCACTTATATTATCGTCAGCCGTTTCTCCCCTGAGGCTTTTGACAATCCGAAACACTTTCTCGAATTAGCCGAGCAGGTTTCAAAGAAGATTAAACAGGAGTGTCCGAATGTCAAATGGAAAGACAGTTATGCCACCCTTGGTCGCTTCGATGTGATCGACGTTGTGGAGGCATCTGACCCGAAAGAAATCGAGAAAGTGGCCATGATTATACGAGCTTATGGACATTCAACAACAGAAACGTTAATAGGCACACCCTGGAAGGACTTCCTTGCAGAGCTATAATCGTGCTGAACGTTTAGCTTCCCGTTACTTTTGAGCGGTTGCAAGCATCATAGTGGGCATTTTTAGCTTTGCTCCGCTGTTAGGCGGTCCGGTCTTGATGTGGGTAAAGCCAAAGGAGTTTGCTTTCATTACCCTCTTATCTTATCAATAAATATAGAGGTTAAATTTTTAAAGCGAACATTGCCCAATCGGCCAATATTTTCAGGCCCGAATGCAGGTGGAAAGGGGGGAAAAGAGAGATGATTCCACAAATTAAGAAGATCCTTTATGCTACCGATCTTAGTAAAAACTCTTCTTATGCGTTCCTCTTTACAACCGATTTGGCGAGGAGGTGCAATGCGAAAATTGTCATCTTGCATGTCCTTGAACGCATTCCTCCCTATGCTGAAGTTTATACCGGTATGACGCATGAGATGGAACAGAAAAATCGGGAGGACGCCGTTGAAGAGCTCAAAAAACGCTTACAGGAATTTTGTAAAAGAGCAGAATCTCAAATTGGGCCCCCCTGTGTCGAACTGGTATCCAAAATGATCGTGCCTATTGGTTATCCTCCGGAAAAAATCTTGAATACTGCGGATGAAGAAAGCTGCGATGTGATCGTCCTTGGAACTCACGGAAAGGGATTTTTGGCCCACACCTTTCTTGGCAGTGTCTCGAAGGCGGTGTTGCATCGAACCCGAAAACCGGTGTTTATCATACCATTGCCATCCGAAAAAGCCAGTATCGAGTGGGATGGAATCTGATGGGAATGTATTCGATTGCCATTTCCATGCCGAGGCTTCATCGCTGCGATGAGCGATTCCTCTCCTGCGCTTCACATCGGCACTCTCACCCTTATGTCTGAGATTGGAGGCGTCGCCTCTTCTAGATCACCCCATCAATAATTTCTTTGATCTCATCGGAAAAGCTACACGATTTCAAAAGGGAGTGCAAACCTGGAGGAAGAATTCTTCGGAATGCCTTGTCAAGGGAATTGAGGCATAATTTAATTGGGTTTGAAATGCATTCTTTTTCGTTTTTCATTTAAGATGTGGAGGTCATATTTAGGAAATGGATCGAACAGGTAAAGAAGAAAGAGCTGTGCTCATCTATGATAAAGATTGCCCAATCTGTCGAAAAGCGGCCCGTTGGGTCGAGCGGAACAAAAAGGATGATGTTTTAGAAATCCTTCCTTGCCAGGCTGAGAGGGTGAGAGGTCAATTTCCATTCATGGAAGAGACCGTTTGCATGAAGGCGATGCAGCTCATCCTCCCGGACGGCGGGGTGCTATCGGGTGAAAAAGCCTTGCCAGAAATTATAAATAGGCTGAGGCGATCCCATTGGGTCGCATGGCTTTTCAGGCTTCCCGGCTCGGAGACGCTTTCTCATGCTTTCTATCGCTGGTTTGCTGACAGGAGATATCGAATCGCTGGAATTCTTTTCCCTGGCAAGAATAGGAATTAGAATTCCGAATCGGCAAAGGGTGGAATCAAAATCATACCCATGACGGGGCTCCCAAATGGACTTTCTTTTCTGGATGCTAATCTTGGCCGCGGCCTTATTGATATTGATAGGCATTTTTTTACCTTCGCAAGTATACGTCGCTCTATCGGACAGAAGGGCAATTCTGAAAAGAAAAGTTGATGAGAAGCCCTCTGTGACGTCTCTTGAATCTCTTTGCGAGAAAAGAAGAGGAGCCGGAGGACCAGACTTTTAAAAACCAGAGAAAAATTGGCACATTGGCTAGGGTTTGGTTGGCCTGGATGCCCCTAACCCCTCTATTGAAAAAAATCATTTTTTGAGTTAAATAATAAAAAAAGAGATTTTTCGTAACCCGCTATCTTGTCAGAAGGCCGAAAGGACTAAAATCTTTTTGGAGGTTATGGCAGGAAAAACCAGAGAGCGGAAGTTCCCTGGCGAAAGCGGGCTGCGAAGAAAGAAACCCAGTTGAAAGGCTGGGTTTTTTGTTGGGGGAAAGGCTCTCCTTCTTCATCCGCATCTTTCTCTGATTTCGTGTTTCCCTTCTGCCCAGATGCCATCTGGCCGAAACCCAAGGGCAAAGACGGCCAGACCCAGCAGTCCCTCTAACGGCCAATCGCTTTTTGGCTACCCGATTTGGGCCACCTCAGGTCCACTCTCCGCTGTTCCAAGCGTTGGCTTCTTTCCATGGATAGCAAAGTTGCTTTGCCTCCTTATGCTCCCTGCTTGATGTTTCCGCTTTCTAAAGAATTTCTTATCCGGCGCTGGTTATGAATGCGGTGGGAGAGAAACGACAGGGGAAGGTTTGACGATCGGCCTATATTCGATAAAGTAAGTGCGGTCCTCAGGACTTTTTCCCCAATGGAAACAGGATCGAAGTGCATCGAAAAATGCGGAAGGGCCCAGGTTATCCGCCCAGCTCATCTGTTTCGCCTGATTCATGCCAAGGGCGAGATGGATCGCTTCGATATGAGTACAGTGAACTTTGACGATTCCTTGAGCGAGCGGCAAATTTGATTTAAAAACTTTTGTTATAGCCGTCTTTGCCAAATCTCGCGCATATCCTTCCCTTCCCCATCGGTCTCCTATGCTAAAGGTCAACTCGATAACAAATCGGTCTTCTTCGGCCGGGGTAACTCTAACTCCTGGAATAGGTTCGAACTGCTCAAAAAGTTTGAATACCTCTCTTTCCACATCGTCTGTAGACATTGAAAAACTCACGGATGCTGGATAGAGAAAAAAGAAAATAAGGAAAAAGGAGGTATGAATACGGTTGATCAATTTACTATCCTTTAATAGACCCTTTATAATTAAATAAAGGAAGATAGATGAAAAAGTCAAGCCTCATCTCATTTACCCCGTTAGAAAGCCCAGCCATTCATGGTGGGAATCATAGTGTTAAAACTTCAATCCCTCACAGAAAGGGCGGAGTCAAAATCACGTCTTTTCTAACGGGGCTTACGCTTATCCTGTTTTTCGTCGTCTTGTCCGGATGCAGTCCCTTTATCAGCAACGTATCACTTCGTCAATATGACAACTCCCCCATCCATATTGACCCAAAAAAGAAAGAACTTGAGCTCATCGCGTCCAATGTTTTCCGAATCCAGACATCTTTAAAATTCAAACTGGGAGAGCTCATCCCTACGGTCAGTGCCATCGGATTGGCCACCTCTCTTGACGCGTACCATCTTCTGACTGCCAGGCACGTGGTTAAGCTCAAATCTTTTCAGATGATCACTCCCTTAGGACCTATTGAATTTCAGATTCCAGATGATCAAAAATTGGAGGAAGAAACCTATATTATTCTGAATGATGGTTCCCGGATTAAGTTACAAATCGTTTATTCCGATGAGGAAAAAGATTTTGCTCTTCTGAGGGCAGAGAAAAAGATCGACCATTTTCCTTTCACTATTGGTAATTCAGACGATCTGAAGATAGGAAACTTCGTTTTCCTCTTTGGCAATTTCCAGACCGGATTGAATATCCGAACGGGGTATATCACCCAACTAAATTTCGTTCGTTACGGTGCCAGAGGAGAGATATCGACCATTAATGAAAATCTTTTCGGAATTTCCGCTGTCACTGTTGAAGGAGACAGTGGAGGTCCAATCTTTCTTCTCAGGAATGGAAGATTTGAGTTAGGTGGAATAGCTACTTTTCTTGTACCTCAGGCAAGAGGAGTAGGTTTTGGGGTAAAGATCAACCCCATCATAGATGAAGTTAATAGGTATCTGAAAGAAAATAAAAACTTATCCCTGATAGTCCCGGAAAAAGTCCCCAAAGTGGTCATTTCGAGTGGAGCCTTGCACGGTGTTTAGGGCGGAGCAAAGCAATCTTAAATTTTGTAAGTGCTTGAATTCATGGGATTGTTTCGTCGCAACGCTCCTCGCAACAAAATTCTATGATTACATTTGTATTCCTTCGTAGCTCCACGTGCAAGGGTATCTGTTAGTTCAGTGTTTAGTTCACTCCGAACTCCGAACTCATCACTCCGAACTTAACTTTTGTCCGTGATGGTCGCGGCCGAGGAAGTAATTGGCCCAGGAGGAGATCTGATCGAGAGCCCAGTTTCGAGGAGGGGTATAACTTTCCTTCAAAGATTCCTCTTCGCCATAGGGCTTGAGGCGATCGTAAGCCCGCACGTAGATGCACTTCTTCTTTCGGGGGAAGACCTCACACCATCCTTCCACGGAGCCTCCGCACTGACCATTGAAGAGATACTTGGGGCATTGAGACTGAGGACAGAGAAAGGCGACTTCGAGGAGGGTGCAATCCCCGCAACGGCGGCATCGGGAGCTGATAAACTTAATCCAGTATTCCAGTTCTGTGACCGGTCCCTCAAGCCATGTCCCGTCAATCTTCTTAAAGACCCAACGGGCCAGTTTGTAAAGAGGAGCTTCGGTGGTGAAGGCCAGATGATGGAAAAATCGCATGAGGGTATGGCCAGGGGCTTTCCGGGGGTGGCTTCTTTTATAGGTCGGGTTATCCGTGTTCAGACCTGTCTTACGATCCTTCTCAAAAAGGTAGAAACCGTCCTTTTGCGGGAAGGAGAATTCACGGACATACGCTTCCCAGTTTGGAGAGAGTTCCTTCGACGTTTCGATAATCCACTCCACATCTTCATAGGTCAGGTTCGGTCCTCCAAGGTGGGCTCCATCATAACCCATCCCCTTCAAAAGAGCGATCAGCTTTGCTGCCCTTGTGAGTCGGGTTGCTCTTCCTCTGTCAGGGGTCTTCGCCTCTTCCTCGATGATCCGGTAGAGGTCATCGGTCACCACGCATCCGGGGACGCCCCATCGATTCATCACTTTGGCCACAGGATGATTCAGAACATAGACATTCCCCAGGATGGGGACACGAAGGGCATAGTCTCGCATGTAGCGATGGACTTCGTCGAATTTTCGGGCATCGAAGCCGACCTGGGTGATGGCGAAGTCAGCCCCGTTTTTCACCTTTTTGTAGAGCCTGTAATATTGGGCCATCACCTCCGGCTCCGATTTCTTGAAAGGAGAGACGGTGCATCCCTTGAAGAAGTGGGTGGGAGGGAGGCGAACTCCTCCTCCCGGGGCTTTTCCATCAATCTCCAGTCCCAGATTCATCTGATTGATGAGGTGGATAAGCTGGACCGAATCGAGGTCGAAGACAGGCTTTGCCTTCCCCTCGAACCCATAAAGGGGGAAATCTCCGGTCATTAGAAGAAGATTGGAGATTCCGGCCCGGTCAAGGAAGTAAAGCGTTGATTCGATCTGGTTCCGGTTCTTATCCTTACAGGTAAAATGAATGAGAGGATCGATACCGAGGCGGGAGATCTCAAGGCCGATCACATTGGGGGAGAGGGCGGGATGACCTCCTGGATTGTCCGTGATAGAGAGGGCATGGACCAGCCTTGATCTGGCAGCCTTCTCAGCTATCTTCAGGATTTCATCCTGGGTTTTCCCCCGGGAGCCTCTTCCTGGAACAAGCTCGAGCGTGTAGATGAACTCCTTTTTTTCCGAGAGAGCCTGTTTAAAACGATTATTCTCCATGGATGGATAAGAAGCGTTTTTACCCTGTTAGAAAACCCCGCCATCTGTGGCAGGAATGATATAAATAAAGCTTAGATTCCTTAAAGAAAGGACGGAGTCATAGCGCCGTTCTTTCTAATGGGGTCTACTTAAACTCTGATGACATAGACGATGAAGCGGTTACACCGATACGAAAGAGAGCTTGGAACAGTTTTTCAAAGTTCTCTCTTTGTCCCGGAGTCCGGGGGACTGTCTCGATAGAAAAATACGGCGGCCCCTTAAGTGAAGGGGTTTCTCAGGAAGAAAGAGAAAATGTTCCAAAAAGGGGAGCTATTCTTCGATGACGATGGCTTCGACAGGGCAAGACTCGGCTGCCTCTTTGCACTTCGCCTCCAGGGTCTTGGGGACGGCTTCCATCTTTGCTATCGCCACATCCCCATCCATTTCAAAGACCTCAGGACAGACCTCCACGCACGTTTCATCGCCCACACAGGTTTCTTTGTCAACGCGTACTTTCATCTTTCTCCCCTTTCTTTTAAAACAATTTCCCCGTCCTTAGAGATCATTCTTGTCCAAAATAAGATTCTCACCGCAGAGCCGCAAAGATCGCAGAGAGGAAATTGTTTTTGATTTGGTGGTGAGAGGCCACCAAATCAAAAGTCCTCAGCCTTTCAGGCATGCTTATGGCCGCAGGTGAGCTTCTGGAGAATCGGCCTCTCACCGATTCTCCAGAAATACCATCCCCTCTCAGCGTCCTCTGCGTCTCCGCGGTGAACCTGGATTTGAAATAGGCGGATATAGATCCAAAAGCCCCATGAAATCAATCCAGTTTTGTAGAAATGATATCTAATTCGGACAGCAATGCTTAGAGATAATAAATTTTCTTGCATTTCGTACATTCGAGATATTCGAAATATTTATTATAATTCGATTGATTCTCAATGGCTCCAGTTCCAACGCGATAGACCTTCTCTCCGCAATCGCAGGTCAAGCCATTTTTTTCAATTTCTCTTTTTAGATCCTCTTTACCTTTTTCGGCCATCCCGGTCTCCTTGTTCTCCAAAAAAACCTTATCTTTTTCGAGAAAGTTTAGGAATGTTCAAAGGGCGAGAAAGGTTATCCCTAAGATTAAGTCTAGATGTCGGGTCTGTCAATAGGATTTTTTTGAGACTTCTGAATAGGTCCAGAAGTCTCTGATTACACAGATCATGAAAAGATTACACAGATTATAAAACCGTTGGAAGTAAACCCTGTTAGAAAAGACGTGGCTTTGACCCCAACCTTTCTGTGAGGGATTGAAGTTTTAACACTATTATTCCCGCCATGAATGGCTGGGCTTTCTAACGGGGTAAAGAGAAATTCATTCAATCATCTCTTAAGTTCCGTGTAATCAAAGAGCTTTAGCACTTTCTTAGAGTTCTTTTTAATGGAAGGGAGATGCAAACTCTGCTATATTGTTTTTAGAGGGCGCAGTTATGGAAATCACCCGATTGGTTCCCAAGGAGCAAAAAGGGCTCGTCGTCGTGATCACGGGGCACGGCAAAGGGAAGACGACGACAGCTTTAGGAATAGCCGTCCGCGCCTGTGGCCATAACATGAGCGTTTGTATGATTCAATTTATGAAGGGTGACCTGTATGCCGGCGAGTGGGATGGAATTAAGAAGATGGCATGCCCGATTGAGTTGATTCCCACCGGGAAGGGTTTTTGCGGCATTCAGGGAAATCCCTATCCTTTTAAGGAACATCGGAAGAATGCCCAGGACGCGATTCAACTTGCCTTTCAAAAAATGGAATCGGGCGAGTGGAGCATTCTTATCCTGGATGAGATCAATAACGCCCTTCATCTGAAGTTAGTAGATCTGGAGCAGGTACTGGAAATCATCCGGCGCAAACCTCCTTTGATGCACCTTGTCTTAACGGGGAGGGATGCCCATCCTCAGGTGATCGAACTGGCGGATACGGTGAGCGAAGTAAACGAGATAAAGCATGCCTACCGAAAGGGGATAGAACCGCAGCCGGGCATTGACTACTGATGTTCATTATCATCAAATTCCAAACACCAAATTTCAAGCTCCAAATAAATATCAATAATCAATGACCAAAGTTCCAATAGAGAAAATGATCTATAAGAATAAAGGCCAAATCTTGGTCATTGGAAATTGGAATTTATTTGGGATTTGGTGCTTGGGATTTGGAATTTGTACTAAATATCCAGGATGACCAGCGTTTCCCAACCGTTTTCGGTCTTTTCAAGACGGAAGAGATGAAGGGTGACCGCTTTTACATCAACCCGAAAACGGTGACGATTCCGGTCGATCTTTTCCCCTGAAGCCACTCCCTTTAAAACATGGAGGCGGTCTTTTTCTTGGATTTCAATCTGACGAACCCGTAACAACAATTCCTCGGCATCTTTGTAGTAGATCAACTCCTGGAGGAGGTCGAAGAGGAGCATGTCGAGGTGATCATTTTCAAGTCTTAATTCCTTTTTCTCTCGAGGGTCAATCGATTCGAGTTCTTCCACCATGACGTTCATGGTGGCGTCGGCTGCTGCCGTGAAGGTTTCCTCCAGATCTTTCCCCCAGGCCCGGAAGGCGATATCGGCCGTTGCGATATCCTCCAAAAACTCGAAAGGCATCTCAGGTTCCCCCAATCATCCTTTAACATTTCCGATCGGGATGAAGCGGACAACTCGCTTGCTGATCCCGGCTTGTTCCGTGGCGGCGATGACCGCGTCGATATCTTTATAAGCCGGGCCTGCTTCCTCGGCCAGACCTGACCATGAAGCCGTACGGACGTAGATGCCCCGATCCTCCATCTCCCGCTGGAGTCGCTGGCCCCGCCAGAGCTTTCTCGCTTTGGTTCGGCTCATGGTTCGCCCGCTCCCATGGGCTGTGCTGTAAAAGGTCTGATGACCACCCGCGGTGCCCACCAGCAAGTAAGAACCCGTTTCCATGCTTCCGCCGATGATGACAGGCTGGCCGACTTTCTTATAACGGGCGGGAAGAGCTTCCATTTCGGGACCGAAAGCGCGAGTCGCTCCTTTCCGATGAACGAGGAGACTCTTCATCTTACCATCGACAAGGTGACGTTCAAGCTTCGCCGTGTTGTGGGCAACGTCGTAGACCATGTGCATTCCCAAATCCTCGGGAGAGCGGCCGAAGACACCGGAAAAGACCTCCCGGATCCGGTGCAGAATCACCTGACGGTTGGCAAAAGACATATTGATACCACCCTTCATGGCAGAAAAGTAGGCTTTTCCCTCCGGAGAATCGAAAGGGGCCGAGGCCAGTTCCCGGTCAAGGATTTTAATTCCATACTTGCTCTCCATGACTCTGAGAAAGACCTGAAGGTAGTCGGTGGCCACCTGATGCCCGAATCCGCGGCTGCCGCAATGGAACATTACGACGATCTGATCGGGAATCGTAATTCCGAAGAGCCTGGCCAGTTCTTCGTCAAGAATGTTTTCGCGGCGGGCCACCTGGATTTCCAGGTAATGATTGCCGGACCCGAGGGTGCCGATTTGATTGAAACCGCGATCGATCGCCTTATCACTGATCTTTGAAGAATCGGCCCCTTCGATGCAGCCGGACTCCTCGGTCAGTTCCAGATCTTCCTCCCATCCATAACCATGATGGACACACCAACGGGCCCCCTGCTCGATGACCTGGCGAAACTCATTTTTCGAAATCCTGACAAAGCCTGTGCTTCCCACTCCTGCCGGGACTCGATCATAAAGTTTATCCACCAGTTCCTTAAGGTGGGGTTTCACGTCGTCATAGGTGAGATTGGTCAGGACCAGGCGCATGCCGCAATTGATGTCGAAGCCGATGCCTCCGGGAGAGATCACTCCCTCTTCCGCATCCATTGCGGCCACGCCTCCGATAGGGAATCCATATCCGAAATGGCCATCCGGCATGCAGAGGGCATAACGGGTCACCCCGGGAAGGGTGGCGACATTGGTGATC
>Ga0154748_1138_pt2 | contig 11995 bp, 13 predicted proteins | sample Rifle2008BG16ft_FD_105756 | JGI IMG/M metagenome (GOLD analysis project Ga0154748, IMG submission 105756) | Deltaproteobacteria bacterium RBG_16_50_11
TCCCCACTCGGGGGAGAGGGAAAGAATCAGGGGGTTTTTTAGAATTTGTAGATAATGTTCAGTAATCCCGTTACTCCCTGTGGCCTGTTTTTGGCCGCGGTTTCGAACGCCACGTGTGATTCGAATATCCAATTTTTATAGGTGTACCATGCTCCTGGTCCGATGGCGAAGACCCTGCCCTTATCGTTCTCAACAGTACCAAAATCTGTCTTATCGTTTGTAACTTGTTGATAGAAATATCCCGTTATCCCGGCCCTGAAATTTTTAGTGAGAGCATACTCGACAGAGTAGTCGAAGTGAAATTCCTGCCCAGGAGTAATGTCAGAATCCAAACCTGCTAAAGCAGGGTTTCCAATTTTAGCTGCAACGGAAGGACTGATAATGAACGATTTATTCTCCGTATTGAAATCATACATGAACTTAATTGAGGCCGAGAGATTCTTGTCCCATGGCAAAAAGCCGGTAATGGCAAAAACAGGCTCAAAGGTCCAGAAATTCTTCCCGATGTTGTTGAGATTCCCCTTATCATACGGGCCCACGGGGATAAATATGTCCAAAGCCGCAACGGTGTGGAGAAGACCCTCCTTTGAATGCCATCCCCATATGAACGGAGAGTAGATCAGGTCATATACCCCTTCCGTTCTTTCATTCAAATCAGCAGGTCCTCCTGGGGTGGCCACATCCAATTTCAAATCCTGTTTCAACAGGGGAATGAAGAGATGTTGGCCATAAGAACCCCCCAATATATTTAATTTGGAGACCCAGATAAACCGGGGGATGATGCCGTAAACGTTTAGTTTATCTAACTCTACGCCGGCCTTTTCAATTTTTAAGGTGTTTCCGCTATTGTCCTTGAGTTTGTTGGCAGTGTAAAAGAAATTATATTCTTTAATATAAAACCCTGGGGGAGGTAGCACCCCGATCAGGAAGGCCTCCACGCCATTGGGATAATGTTGTCCCCCTCCTGCCTGAGTAAAAACAGGAACGAGTGGAATCCCACAAAGGATAAACACGAAAAACAGCCATCTAAACAAACGCCTCTTTGTTCTCATTTTCTTCCCTCCTTTCTTGTAAAAATTGTTAATGTTTTTGGAACCTCTTTATCTATTCCCCCACCATCAACATCCCTCCCATACCTCCACGGCGGTGAAGGAACCGGTTGCAATAGAAGACATAGTTCCCCGGGCCCAGAGTCGGGAGCGTCGCTATGATGGATTCTTTTGGCTTTAAATCGATGCTCACAATGACATTCTTTTGATCATCGATCAAAGTGAAATTGTGTTTTCTGTCCGCGGTGTTGGTTAAACGAAGGGTAAGAGGGGATTTGTTTATAAAAACCGCAATATGGTTGGGATGAAAGGAATAGCTTTTCAATTCGATATGGATTGGGCGGATCTCTGGATATGCGAGGTAAACAGGACCCAAGGCAATCCGGGGGGCGCAGTTTGCGAGGCTTAATACCCCCAAGATGACAAGAAGCCGAAAAAGCTTCATTCGAAGCACCTGTTCTGATTGTCATCTTCCAAATCACAACAGATAAAGCCTTGCTTCAACTCGTCTCAAAATTGTAATAGAACTCAATGGTCTAATGGGCTAAGCAAAGGGTGTTCAACCCACTATCCCATTACTCCAGCACTCCAATACTCCAATACTCCAATACTCCTGTATTCCTGTATTCCTGTATCCCAGCCTAATATCCTTTTTTCTGGATCTCTGCTAATCCTTCATCCACTGTAAAAACAGCCCCGCATTTTGGGCATTTGATCTTCGCATCTTTTGCTATGCCGGCACATCCAAACGAAAATGCGACTAAAATGAACAAAACGAATAAGACACTCATCCATTTTTTCATTCTTACTCACCTCCTTTTTCACGAATGGTAACGAAAAGTTCCCTATTCGCGTAATTCGCTGTTATTCGTGCGATTCGTTTCTATTTTCTAAGCAATCTCATAAAAAAAAGGAGGAGAAGGGAGAAACCGTTTTTCCCTTAAACTCTTTTTGGTGCGGGGTGCAGCCGCACCTGAGGAGGAAAAGAGATGAGGGGTGGAGGTTAATCCCTCTCCTTAAATTGTATGATTTTTTGTTATCATACCTGCTCTTTACAAACAAGAAGAAGCGCTTACAAAGTTCTGGACTAAATTATAATTTCTATGTTTCTCTTTCAGACAAAGGGCGGTTCCTTCATTATAGGTCAGAACCGCCCTCGAGAACTTAAAAGTTGTAAGTTAGCTTTGTGACGAGTACCCAGGGATCGTCCCCGCTCTTATTCCTACCCGTCGTTACATTAAAGTAATCCATGGCATCGCCGGCTAAAAGGTAGCCCAAACCAACGTCGAATTTAAGGTTTTTGTAAATATTGATCTCATTGATCAGGTCAAATTCGACACCAATGGTGCCATCATTCCTGGGAAACGGCGATGTGCCTCCAAATCCCCTCGCATTACCAATCGTATTTCCATGTTTCGTGGTATCACCAATGTAAAGTCCCGCAAGGGTGACCTTATACCACGGGGTAGGCTTGTAGCTACCATAGAGCTTGGCAAGCCAGGTTCCTCCAATGCTACCTCTACCCATTTGGGCGTAATTGAGGGAGTTGTAACCCAGAAAACCGTTCCAAACCGGGTATCCCGATAGGAGCAGACTCTCTCCAGAACCAAACTGTTCTGAAGCAGTAGGTACCATATATCCACTCACTTTTGTCGTAGGTGTACCCCAGGGTGTGGTGTTTCCAGGAAGACCTCCGCCTCCTGTAACAGAAGTTCCCCCATCGGTCCTTTTCTGGTCAGAACCTGAGGCGTACTGGCCAACCGCCCCGAAGTTGAACTTTTCCCAGGGGTATTCAACCTTTAGACGGGTTGCCCAGCCCTGGTAGTCGACATCCGGGGCTCGGGGGGAAATATTGCGACGATCTTTCACTTCGCCGGTGTCGGCGACGAGGTCGAAGTTGATATTCACAGGCCCCACTTTACCGTCGGTGTAAACCCCAAACCACCACATATTGGAGCTGAAATTGACCGTGGAGGAGATGGCGGCTGTGAGTGGGTATGTGTTCTGGTTATAATAGAGTCCGAACCCACCGACTTTCACTGTTCCGAAGGTGGCAGACAGATTAAGGCCATAGACGTCAATATCGTCTGCTGCATAATCCAGGCCCTCATATGGCTTGAAATACATCGGCTCAATCGTTACAGGGTCGATCTTGATGCCACCGGTAATCCCCGCGCCATCGTTGTATACCACCATGTGTGGCCGAACACTAAGCGGTTGAATACCTACCCTCGCGGTCATCGGCAATGGAATTCCGAAGTATGGAATGCCGACATCGATATAAATATTTTTGACTTCAACAGCAGCTCGGTCAGCCGCCCAACGCCCGGTTATGTTTCTGCCATCACTGCTCTGCCCTTCACCCCACATGCCAGAGTCCATCTCAAAGAATATTGTTCCGCTCAGGTTCTTTTCCATGATCGCGTCAAATTTTAACCTGGCACGGCTTCCCCAAAATGAACGCTCCTTATTTAAGGCCTGTCCGAAACCCGAACCCGCTGCTCCAACATTAAAAAGCGGAGAGGGGCCATAGATTGGGGGTAACCACGCATTAAAGGAAGTCCACGGGGGTAAGTCGTAGGCATAAGGGGTATTCACGCCCCAGAATGTAGCAGTATCAATGAACCCCGATGCTTTGAAGTCAAGCTTCTGAGCGTGGGCAATCGTTCCAAATGAAAGTACCCAAAAAACTGCTAAACCAATGACAATGAATTTTTTCATAACTCCTCCTCTTTATGATATCGTGATTTGTGAATGGTGAATCGGGATTCGGAGCTGAAACTTTTTCACCTCCTCTCATTAGAAAATTTTAATTTTTTGATATCACGCTCGGCTCTGGTGAACAAGAAGAAGGAGTTATGAATTTCTTAAATTTTCTAAGAATGATCTTGCCTTCGTTATGATTTTTTAAAAGATCTTAATTGCACTGGATTGACGACAATCCTTTCAGAGAAGCTTCGATAATCTTCCAGCCTCGTTCCCGTAATTCGCCCCTTGACATGAGATCAATTAATTTAGGTTCAGGGGGATTAGTGATAAAATACGGGTGTCTTCGCATGAATCAGGGCTAAAGCCCTGAGTTGCGTAGCTCAGCCCTTCAGGGCTGACTCTTTTCATTTTTTGCGCCCCCGCCTGCGTTAGGCAGGGGTGAAGCTCCGTGACGCCCCACTCCCTTGAAAATAGATGGGGGAGGGTAGTTACGTTGAAAGTAGGAAGCCTGATTTACACGTGGGAGTAAGAGTTAAATTATTTCTTAGGAAGGGAGGGAAGTAAGATGAATAAAATCACTAAACTATTCGCCGTTGTTTGCATCTTGGGACTCGGTTTGGTTCTCCCTAAATCATATGCATTGGAACCTTTCGCAGAATATAGACTTACGACGTTTGAGATGCTGAAATTGGTCGGTAACCAGGTGAATAACCCGGCAGGAGAGAACCTCGGGTATATCAGTGACTTCATCATGGACGAGGGAGGTCGTGTGGTTTTTACGATTCTTTACCATGGAGGGAATTACAAACTCGGCGGAGGTAAATACGTCGCTGTTCCCTTCAATGCCCTGGATATCTCGAAAGAAAAGCCAAAGGAATTCAAAATTGTTCTCAATATCGATAAGGAAAAATTGGAAAGCGCACCGAGTTTTGACAGAACCGCTGGTCTGATCGAGCGTTCATAGTCTGAAGATATTTATCGACACTTTGGTCGGCAACCCTACTGGATCGAAGAGACAAAGGAAGAAGCAGCCCCAGCAAAAAGCTGGTATGAGGACATTCTATTTTATGCCCCTTAATGGTAGAGAAAAGAAAATAATCACCATGGGCAGCGAAAGGACGAAAGATGATCCTTTCGCTGCATTTTTTTAGGCCGGGTTCCCGTTTAACCGCTCAAAGTGTTTTCCCTGCTTTTACCTTCATCAAATTAGTTCTTGCGGCCCAGGAATTTTCCTATCCTCCAATTTGTTGGATTTGAACCAGTCCATTTTTTGAAAGCCCGGCAGAAATAATTGGGGTCCTTAAAGCCGATTTCATAAGAGACTTCTTTAACCTTCAGGTCGATGCAACTCAGAAGGTTCTGGGCTTTTTCAAGACGGGTCTGGAGAATGTATTCCTGCAATTTGGTCCCTGTGATCTCCTTAAAGACATGAGAAAAGTAGGTCCGGCTCAATCTTGATAAAGCGGCTAATTCAGCCAGGGTTGGCGGATCCTGAAGTCGTTCTTTGATCATCTGGAGTGCTTTTTGGACCGCTAACTGATGCCTCAGGATCGTAATGTTTCTTAGAGCAGAGGGGTCACCCTCCAAGGTGAGGGTCTTGTATTCAAAATTGGGAGACCCCTCCCTGACAGTAATGGACTTCATAAGACCACCTCCTTTAAATGGGTTAAAGTTGGACCATTTAAAAGAGAGGCCGCGGGGGATGATAGAGAGATTTAGAGATGAGGAAAGCGTGGAATAAAATCTGCTCTGGAATAGATGGGAAGTAATTTAAAATAAAGGGGTTACGTCCCCAGTTTTGCACGATCAAGTTGCAGCAGGAATGACTTTGGTTGCAAGGGATATTTTCCATGCATTTGGATTCACATGTAGATCCATCATGATGATTATGAACTGGCTCATTAGAATAGGAAGCTTGATCTGTCTTTGTTGAAGAGAGTCCTGTGGCGAAGCAAAGGTTGACCGATATCGTGGAGGACAAAAAGAGAAAAGAAAAGGCAACGAGTAAAATTTTTTTAATTGGCCTCATCATCCTCACTATACTCCCCCATTTAGTTAAAAAGAAGAAGAAGGAGTTATGAAATTCTGGGTTTTGTTGCGATTTTCTTCTCCTAAGCCCTTTGTTGATGTTTCGTTTTTACTCATAACTTATTGGATTCAGTGTATATATTTAAGCTACTATGCAAGTCAATTCTGACAGCGAGGGCGGATCTTGAATCCTCACACTGATCATATCGAGTGCTTCTTGGACCGCTTTCTGATGTCTGGAAAGAGTAATTACCTTTTTTATAGCAGCCCCCACTCCTTTACCCCGTTAGAAAGCCCCAGCATTTATGCTGGGGATGGTAGAAATAGAAAGCATCAGCTCCTTAATGAGGGCGGGGTCAAAGCCCTGCCCATTCTAACGGGGTTTACTTACCCTCTTTTAACAGGTATCGAATTAGACAGCAGATGCTGAATAAGATTTCTCATCTCGGGTGAATTCCAATCTTTTCCACCGAATCCTCTGCCGACGATCTGCCCCTCACGATTAATGAAAAAGGTCTCAGGATGGCTCCACACCCCAAAGGCGGTGGCTACCTGAGCTCTTTCGTCAAGCAGAATTGGATGGGAGATCTTAAACTTATTTTTATATCGTATTAAATCCTTTTCCTTTTCTTTAATTGCTATTTTGAACAAAACCAAGTCCGTACCTATGAAGTCTTGATGAAGTTTGACAAAAGAAGGAGACTCCTTCTGACAATCCGGTCACCTCGTCCCGAAAAAGTTGAGAATAATAACCTTGCCTTTCAATTCCTTGAGAGAAACTCTTTCGCCATCCAACGCCTTTAATGTGAAGTCAGGGGCTTCCACAGGCACCTTGAATTTTCCTACCCCCGCCTCCGAGAATTGTGCACCCGCTATGGGGACGTTTAAACTCAGGTAGATGACCGCAGAGAATGTAGCCATTAGAACATGCTTGAATTTTCCTCGTGTTATGCTTAGAGCTCTGGTTTTCATCTATCCCTTCGTTATGAATTTACTGTTGCAGTTCTCTACACGCACGCCTGTTGTTGGAGAACTCTGAATTACAAATTCCAAACTACTAATATTTCCTAACCACATAGAGTCTTTATCAACCCTTTGAGCTCATCTGTCTTAGATGACTTTGTTAAGTAGAAATCAATCCATTCACTAAATTCCTCCGGGTATCTCCTTCCTCCGACAGAGCTTCTTGAAGGAGAATCCGATGACTTTCAGACCTGTCGATATACAGAATCGTCTTCATGTTTCGCACAATACCCTAAGAATCCGGGTCTTCTCTTCCCCTCTCCTCTTCAAACCCACTAAACGTAACCTTCACGAAGAAGATATTGCTAAGATCTTCGCCATCACCCAAAAGATTTTTCACCCATTCTATGGCCGATTCCTCTGTGATTCTATTCGAATTCTCTCTCCTCTCCGGGAGTATTCCAATTAAATGAGAGCCCTTTGCTTTATCAACGCGGTAAAATTCATATGCAACCATAGTCATTCTCCTTTCTGAGAACTCTGAAGAACTACTTCTCGCTCTCTCGATTGCACAGATTTCAAAAAATGATTACACAGATTTTTCTTTAATTTCATTATGCTTCTAATCTTTGCAATCGTTTGATAATCGGTGTAATCAGAGATTTCTGGACTTTTTCAGAAATCTCTTTCTTTTGAGTCAGGCCATCGCTTTAATGGTACCAGTAATTATGATGCCCATACGAGTAGTGGTCGTAGCCATACGGGAAACCCCGATAGTAATAGGACTCATAATATCCATATGGATAGTAAGAACGATGGCTATCACCGCCATATCCTGCACACCCTGATAGTAATAGGGTAATCAAAACCATAGCCCTTAAAAGCTTTCTCTTCATAAAGATCACATCCATTTCCGATTCAATACTTCTTTAGCCAGGATGATGCTCTGGCGTCCTGACTTCTTTGCGAGAGTGCCTATTTCCTTTAATGATCGTCCATTTCGATAGCTTGATAGGGTCAGCAGCATCGGCATATTCACTCCAGTGACTACTTCAACCTTCTCATCCTCCAGAAAGGGAAGGCTGAGGTTCGTTGGAGTCCCACCGAGAATATCTGTTAAAATCATCACTCCGTTCCCGTCGTTCAGCTCTGCCACACTCTTTCGAATCCGGTCCTTTACCTCTTCTACATTGTCCTTCGGCCAGACCGAGACTCCTCTTACTTTCTGCAAATCTCCGATGAGAGACTGAACAGAGGAGATTAAGGCATCAGCCAACCTACCGTGAGAGATGACCAGAATTCCAACCATCCTTATCCTCCTCGACCGTTGTCGTTGGAAGCAATTTGTGAATCAGTACTCCTAACTTAGGCAAATGAATCGGTTTTGTCAGATACACAGACGCCCCTCTCTCAAAGGCCTTCCGGTAGACCTCATCACTTCCAAAGGCAGTAATGACAATGATGAAAGCCCCCGGTTGAAGTTTTTTAATCCCTGGCAGGATATCCAGCCCACTCAAACCAGGCATCCTTACATCTGTAATGATAAGATTAAACGACTGTCTGGCGAGCTTACGAAAACCGTCTGAACCGTTGTCCACAGAATCTACTTGATATCCCTCACTGCTCAGGAAATCCTTGAGCAAAGACCCCATCTCTTCGTCATCTTCAATTACAAGAATTCTATTCCCAAAAAGATCCATCTTGAGACTCCTTTCCCGGATGCCAAATATAGACTAACGCTTATCCCCACCATGCCCAAGTCGATTCTCTAATATCAGGTGGTCAAGGATTTCTCCGCAGAAAATGCATCTCCATCCCAGAAAGTTATCTTCACAAAAGTAAAATTTTTCATAAACCATCAAACCACCGCATCTACTACATCTCATGACAACCTCCTCTCGGTTATTCAACCCGCCCCTAATCGCACGGTTTTTCCATCTTTCAATCTTATAAAATGCAGGAAGGATGCCAGATTAGAGAAGAAAATTCCATATAACTTTCAACTGGTTAAGAATTCGATGCAATCTCGGAGTTCGATAACTGGGGAGAAGTGAAACGAAGTGTGGCAAAATGGGCCAAAAATGGAGGAAGGCTACATCTCTTCAAGCTTTCGGTAGAGCGTTTTTCGATCAAGCCCCAGTATCTCGGAGGCTCTGGACTTGTTTCCTCCTACTTTGATCAATACCCTCCTGATATACTCTTTCTCTAATTTGTCCATAGTATACCCTTCTCTCAGAGCTTTCTCGAAAGAATCCTCTGCCGATTCCTCCATCGAAGAAGGAGGGAGATCCTCCGGAAGGATGACTTCGTGCCGAGCCAGGGTGACCGCCCTCTGGATGACGTTTTCAAGTTCCCTCACATTTCCCGGCCATGAATATTTTAGCAATACTTTGAGGGCATCTTCTGAAATCCCTGAAATTCCCTTTGTCAGTTCGCTATTGAATTTGTCGAGGAAATGCTTGACCAGAAGGGGAATGTCCTCTTTTCTCTCCCGAAGGGAGGGCAATTCGACATCGATCACCTTCAATCGATAGTAAAGGTCTTCGCGAAATTGAACAGCCTTGACAAGGGATTTGATGTCCCTGTTCGTTGTAGAGATAATCCTTACATCGATGGGGTAAGAATTCGTATCTCCAAGAGGCCTGACCTTTCTCTCCTCGATCACCCGGAGCAATTTTGCCTGGAGGGTATAGGGCAACTCCGTGATCTCATCCAGAAAGAGGGCCCCCCCATGGGCCTCAAATACAAGACCCTTTTTGTCGGTCCTGGCATCCGTGAAGGCGCCCTTCTTATATCCGAACAATTCACTTTCAAATAGCGTTTCGGGGATGGCGGCACAATTGACGGCAATGAACGGGCCGTCTTTCCTTGAACCATTATAATGGATGGCCTTGGCAACGAGTTCCTTACCGGTCCCGCTCTCTCCGGAGATGAAGATATTAGCAGAGGTATCACTTATCCTTGCGATGAAATCATAAACCTTTTGCATGGGGGGGCTTTTTCCAATCAGGAGATGGAACTGGTATCGTGATTCCACTTCCCTCTTTAAGCGGACAACCTCTTTCTTTAAGAACCGATTTTCGAGGGCCTTCTTTACAGTCAACTTGAGCTCATCCATTTGAAAGGGTTTGGTGATATAGTCAAAAGCCCCCATTTTCATTGCCTGGATGGCCGATTCAATGGTCCCGAACGCCGTGATGATGATCACCGGTGTTAGTGGTAGCACTTTCTTCGTTTCTTCAAGCAAATCCAGTCCCTTGAGGCCTCTCATTTTTAAATCGGTGATGACGAGATCGAACTCTTCTCTCTTAAGCATCTTTGAGGCCTCCAGGCTGTCTCCTGTGGTGGCAACAGATAACCCCTCTTCCTTTAGCACATCAGAGAGCAACGCGCACATCTCCAGATCATCGTCGACGACCAAAACTTTATAGCCCTTATCCTTCACCTTTTACCTCGCGCTCTCCCCGGGATGCGGGGAGATAGACTTTAAATGTCGAGCCTTTGCCTATCTCACTTTCGACATCGATCCATCCTTCGTGGTCTTGAACGATGCCCTGGCTGATTGTCAAACCCAGTCCCGTACCTTTGTCCTTTGTCGTAAAGAAGGGATTAAAAATGCTTTGAATAACCTCGCTCTCCATCCCTTTCCCTGTGTCGGCGATACTCACCGCGACATAATCTTGCTGGAGACCCTCATCGAGGCCTTTCTTTGAAGTGTAGGTCGACAATGCAGAGACACGAAGTGTTCCTCCATCGGGCATAGACTGAACCGCATTCAGGATGAGATTCAAAAAAACCTGTTGGAGTTCGTCAGAATCTCCTCTGACAGAAGAGAGATTATCCTGAATGTCTTTCACAACCGTCACGTGTTGCTTCCGGATCTGATGTTCAACAAAGTCGAGTGTGGTCTCCAAAAGGGAGCCGACAAGAACGGGTTTCTCTCCAGGCCCTTTCTTTCTTGCAAAACCAAGGAGTTCTTGAATGATCTTGGTAATCCTTGCTGTTTGATTTGAGATGATATCCAAATTTTTTTGCGCCTCCTCTTTATCTTCCAGCCTTTTCTTGGCCATCTCCACCCTTCCCCCGATGATATTGAGGGGAGTGCCGATCTCATGGGCCAGCCCGGAGGCTAACTGCCCGATGGTAGCCAATTTCTCAGACTGCCGGAGGCTTCTTTCCAGCTCTAATTTTGTTTCGGCTTCCCGGATCATCCTCTCCCGGGCTTCTTTCAAATCAATCGCCATCTGATTGAACGCATGAGCCAGTTCAGAAACCTCGTCCTTGCTTCTTACTTGGATCCGGGTGGTAAGCTGCCCTCTGGCCATTTGCTTGATTCCTTCCATCAGTTGAGAGATGGGCCGATGGATCCACTTCCGAGTGCCAATAAGAATCAGGGCCACCGTGCCGCCAACGAGCACAAAAATGGCGAGAAACCCCCATTTCGAGATTTCAATATCCTCTTCCATCAAAGAGGTATGCTGAAGGATGGAAACACCACCAATAGCTCTTCCTCTCCCATCTTTAAGAGGGAAGCTATATGAAAAGACAGGGAATCCTTGATGGACTCCAAATTCCTCCATAGAACGGTCCTCTCTGATAGACTTTTTGATCAACTCTACATAGGGTTCGAATTCTTCTTCTAATGAACGGGTACGGAGGATATGGTCTTTTCCTTGGTGGTAGACAATGACACCCACTGTCTTCTCGTATTTCTCAATGGAGTCGATCAGCTCCTGAACATAATCGCTGTCGTTCAGCAGGGCGCCCTTCTCAAGCGAGACCTTCATGGTCTGGCCAATGCTTTTCACCGCCACTTTCATCTTTCTGTTAAGGATATTCTGACGCGATAGGATGTGGAAATAGCCGACCCCGGACAGTACAACAATGATAATGATGGAAAGATAGAGAGTTAGCTTTGTGCCGAGCTTCAAACGCCGCCTCCATCATCTGATTTATGAAGGAAGAAATTCTTCACTCGCCAATTCGTTGGAGTGACCCCGGTCCCCTTTTTAAATATTCGGCAAGAATAATTATCAATTACTCCGATTTTCACTCTACGATTCTAACGCAATTCTGGCTTCCGAATTCGTTCGGGACACAGCAGGAACAAGATGGGTCATTCTCCCAGTTGCTGTCTACAAAAAAGCGATACTTATATCTCCCCGGTTTTAGGGAGAGGGATACTTTCCACATCCCATTCTTATCCTTTTTCAGCGGGTTCGCTTTGGTGTCCCAATTATTGAAGT
>Ga0154748_1220_pt2 | contig 11972 bp, 9 predicted proteins | sample Rifle2008BG16ft_FD_105756 | JGI IMG/M metagenome (GOLD analysis project Ga0154748, IMG submission 105756) | Deltaproteobacteria bacterium RBG_16_50_11
GCACGATCCACCAGGGAACCGGGAAGGAACTCCTCAACACCGAGGTCATCAAGAAAGCATTTTTGGGGTTGTAAACAATCAACTGCCACCTATCAGAAGTATTCCTTTCTTTTCGGGACAACGACGTTGAGGGGATATGGCTGGGGAATACTTTTAGGTCACCTTCGGCAACCAGATACAAGGAAACAAAGCGGAGAAGGATGAAAACGGTCACATCTAAAGCGCTGCTTAGGGACCTGCGCGAGCTAATTACAGAGGCGCGGCAGGAGGTGGCGCGGCGGGTGAATTCCGTCCTTGTGCTGCTTTACTGGCGCATCGGGCAACGCATCCGTCAGGACATCCTGCAGGAGAAACGGGCAGAGTATGGAGAGCAGATTGTCTCCGCAGTGAGTAGAGAATTAGCCGCTGAGTTTGGCACAGGTTTCTCGGGAAAGAATCTCTGGCACATGATTCGTTTTGCGGAGGTCTTCCCGGAAGAGGAGATTGTCTCCGCACTGCGGAGAGAATTGAGTTGGACACATTTTAAGCAGATTATCTATCTCGATGACCCTCTCAAGCGCGACTTCTATGCCGAGATGTGTCGCCTTGAACGGTGGAGTACCCGTACACTTGAAAAGAAAATCGCCGGTATGCTCTTCGAGCGCACGGCACTGTCGAAAAAGCCGGAGAAACTGATCCGCGAAGAGCTTGATACCCTTCGTACGGAGGACAAGCTCACTCCAGACCTGGTCTTTCGGGATCCATATTTTCTTGACTTTCTTGGTCTAAAGGATCGCTATCTTGAAAAAGATATCGAAGATGCGATCATGCGGGAGCTGGAGAATTTCATTCTCGAACTGGGTATCGGCTTTTCCTTCGTTGCAAGGCAAAAGCGTATCCAGGTAGATAATGATGATTATTACCTCGACCTGCTTTTCTATCATCGTGGACTCAAGCGACTTGTGGCCATTGACCTCAAGCTCGGTGATTTTAGACCTGGTGATAAAGGGCAAATGGAACTCTATCTGCGGTGGCTGGCCAGATATGAACAGAAGCCTGGTGAAGAGACGCCAATTGGGCTGATCCTGTGCGCAGGAAAGAAGAAGGAAACCGTAGCACTTTTGGAACTCGAAAAAAGTAGCATCCGGGTAGCATCGTATTGGACCAAGGTTCTGCCGCGGAAACTCCTTCAGAAGAAACTGCATGAAGCCATTCAGCACGCCCGCGTCCGCCTGGCTCAAAAGGAACGGTTGAACGAAAAGAAACTACTGCCACAATAAAGCACAGGGATCGTATGAAAACCATCAAAGACATGCCGGAGGTGAGGCCGAGTTGAACATCCATCGTCAGCTTACCGAAGCAGGCAAGATTCTTGGCATTCACATCCTTGACCATATCATCGTTACCCGAAAAGGCTACTACAGCTTTCGGGAATCAGGTTTATAAAAGTCAGGACTGAATAGTATAAATCCCCTAAATTCTTGACTTTTCCAATGCCCCTTGTAGAATCTAATTAAGAACAAACATTAAGAAGAGGAAGGAGGTATCGACTATGGCAAAAGCAAAGAAAGTAAAAGAGATTAGTTTTTCCATGGCAAACAGAGTCGGATTACTTGCAGAGGTGACCACCGTCCTTGCAAAAGCAAAGGTCAATATTAATTCCCTATGCGCCTATGGGATGGAAACGAATGCCTTTTTTATGTTAACGACGAACAGTAATGCAAAATCGAAGAAGGCCCTCGCTCCCCTCGGCGTCGCCATCGAAGAAAAAGATGTGGTTCAAGTGGAAATGGCCAACAAGCCGGGGGAATTACAGAAAGTCGCCCAGAGGATCGCCGATGCGGGCATCGATATCGAATATGTGTACGCTACAACCGGAGGCGGTAAGGCGACCTGTGTTTTTAAGTCAGCAGATGATGGAACAGCGATTAAGGTCATCAATAAGAAATAGAATTTTCTCTGTCTCGTTATTCAACAAAGGTTTGGAAGAGGGTCAGGTCTGCCATACGACAGTGTTGCCATGCAACAGGCTGTTGAAAAACTGCTCTTTTCGTCACTCCCGCCCCTGCTTTCGCAGGGGTAAACTTGTCCCCGCGCAGGCGGGGAGCGGGAGTCCATCTTAATGAAAACACTGGATTCCTGCGTCCGCAGGAATGACAGGGAGAGGTGACCGAGGATTTTTTCAACAATCTCGCAAGACCTGCCCATTTTTTAATGAGAAAATTACAGGGCATCTTCTTCATCATTATCTCCGCCATCTCTTTTGGTGCCATCGCCCTTTTTGCGCGGACCGCTTATGAAGCCGGTTCAGATCCGATCAGCGTCCTCTTCTTCCGATTTTCGATTGCATCCCTTGTCATGATCCCCTTCGTCTTTGCACGGAGCATCACCTTCCCTCGAGGGCGGTTCCTTCTCGGCTTGATGCTGATGGGCGGCCTCGGGTATGTGGGCCAGTCGTTCTGCTATTTCACGGCCCTGACGATGGCCTCCGCGGGTTTAGTGGCCATCCTGCTTTATCTCTATCCGGCCATCGTTGCCCTCTTCTCGGCCCTTCTTTTTAAAGAGCGTTTCACTGGACTTAAAGTTCTCGCACTCGTTCTTGCATTGGCCGGGACCTTGCTTACCATCGGACCTGAAGGGGGAGGGAAGTCCCTCGGGATTGCATTGGCGATGACAGCACCGTTCATCTATTCTGCCTATATCCTTGTAGGGAGCAGGATCACCAAAGAAGTGGGAATTTTATCGTCCTCGGCGGTGGTGATGATTTCTGCGAGTCTGGTGTTTGGCGGCATCGTCGCAGCGAAGGGGTTAAACGTTCCTCATACGGTGGCGGGCTGGGGGGGCGTGCTGGCTATTGCCCTGCTGTCGACCGTGGTTGCCATCATCACCTTCTTCGCAGGCCTCGAGCGGGTAGGTCCAACCAGCGCGTCCGTGCTCTCAACCTTTGAACCGGTTACGACCGTGGTCTTGGCTGCTGTCTTCATGGGTGAAGCCGTCAGCCCCCTCCGAATTGCAGGAGGCGCACTCATCCTCATGGCCGTGATCCTGTTGGCAAAAGGTGAATTTTCTGTGAACGGCAAAGAAAGGATTGCATGAACTTGTTTACATTCACCACAGAGACTCAGAGAGCACAGAGCCAGAACTCTCTCTGGCCCAATCGGGAGATACCGATTGGACCAAAGGGTTGCTTTAAGGAAAGAAACCCAATCCATTCAATCCCAGGAGGGTTCACAAGTTTTATCAGGAGTCCTTTCTGCTGCCAAAGCCAGACGGGTTCGTCGAGAATCGGCATCTCCCGATTCTCGACGAAGAAATCGAATTTCTCCGTGGTCTCTGTGTCTCGAGCGAGTCCTTAGGCGAGCGGGCGGTGAGCATGTTGGTGTTCGGGGTCACAAGGGGAGATGATCCCATGAAACTCGATCAGATTTTGAAGTTAGGTCATCCGAAACTTTACGAAAGATCAGAACCTGTTTGGGGTTCGGGCACACGGATTATCACCCTTGCCGGAGTTCCTCTTCTGGATGGGTCTTTGTCCCATTCCTTTTAAACGTGGGGCTTATGAAGGCTCGGAGAGGGATTTCCCCAGGTCGGGGGGGCAAGAACTCGGGGAGGGCAAGGAGGAATGGGGCATTGACAAGTCAACCATTCATTGACACTCGTCCTGGAGGCTGGAATGAAGAAGATAAGCCAACTCACTCCGAATGAGCTTCGGCTCCTCATCCGAAAAGGGAAATGGGATGAGCCCACCGCAGGGTTGGCCCTGGGTTATGCCCAGGCCAATCTGGTCATCCTTCCGAAGAAATACGCCTTCGATTTTCTCCTTTTCTGCCAGAGAAATCCAAAGCCCTGTCCTTTGCTCGAGGTATTGGAGCCGGGGAAGTATCGAACGGAGTTTCTATCCACAGTTGCAGACATTCGAACGGATGTTCCACGCTACAATATCTATCGAAAAGGGAAAGTGGGGGCAACTGTAAAAGAGATTAGAAAATATTGGAGAGCTGATTTCGTCACGTTCCTTTTGGGCTGCAGCTTCTCTTTTGAAGAAGCGTTGCTCAGGTCGAAGATTCCCATCCGCTATATCGAAGAGAAGAAAAATGTCTCCATGTATATCACCCGAATTCCCTGCAGACCGGCAGGGGTCTTTCATGGACCTTTGGTTGTGACGATGAGACCCATCCCTTCGGACAAAGTCACCCGGGCTGTTCAAATCACTTCTCGCTATGCTTCCGTGCACGGTGCTCCCGTTCACGTCGGGGATCCCTCAGCGATTGGGATCAGGAATCTCAAGAAACCGGACTTTGGAGACCCGGTCACCCTCAAGAAAGGGGAAGTCCCGGTCTTTTGGGCTTGTGGGGTGACACCCCAGGCTGTTGTGATGGAAGCGAAACCCGATCTCTGCATCACCCATACCCCCGGCCACATGTTTATCTCCGATATCCTCAACGAGGAACTAGCGGTTCTTTAGTAGGATGCTGAAAAACGCCCCTGCCTACCGGCAGGCAGGCATCTGTCCCGCGCTTCGCGGGATTACCCTCATCCTCGCCCCGTTAGATGAGCAGATAGATTTTTAAGAGAGATCAATGAAGACATCAGGCCTAAGATAACTGCAAGAGCAGCGAAAAATCTATCTAACAGGGCAAGTCGTTGCGGCGTACAGCCAAGTACGCCTCACTCCTCAGGATTTCGAGCGCCCCCGCAGGGGCGGGATTTCGCAAAGCTCAACTTGCATCTGCCTGCCTGCCGAAGCCTCGGCGCAGGCAGGGGCATTTTTGCGCAACCTGTTAGATGATCTCCGCACCTTTAGCCTGTGGAGAATGTCTTACGATTCCGCAGGGCCGCCCCTCCCCCATCCATAGGGAGGCAAAGTTGGTGTTCCTTTAATAATCCTTAAGTATCGGCTATAATTCAGATCAATCTTTTAGAAGGAGCGGTCAATGGAAAAGAAGGAAATTTACGAGAAACATCAAAAGTACCTCGTCCCCTGTGTGGCTAATTATTATAAAGAGCCTCTTATCCTCGACCGTGGAAAAGGAAAATATCTTTACGATATGGATGGGAGAGAGTATCTCGATTTCTTTGGAGGCATTCTCACGATCAGTGTGGGCCATTGCGATGATGAGATCACATCAAAAACGTTGGACCAAATGAGGAAACTTCAACATACCTCCACCCTTTATCCCAATATCCCGATTGTTTCCCTGGCTGAAAAATTGGCGGAGTTGGCTCCTGGCCGGTTACAGAAATCTTTCTTCACGAACAGTGGGACGGAGGCCATCGAAACAGCCATCCTGATGGCCCAGATGCATACGAAAAGCCATGAGGTCATTGCTCTGCGCCACGGCTATAGTGGGTCCTCCCTCCTGGCAATGAATATCACGGCCCATAAAAACTGGCGCCTGGGCGGGAGCCTCATCCCCGGAATAAAACATGCCCATAATGCCTATTGTTTCCGGTGCGCCTTCGGAGGGGAATACCCCCAATGCGATCTCCAATGTGCCAGGGATGTGAAGGAATTGATCGAGACGACGACCTCCGGCCGTCTCTCGGCCTTTATTGCGGAACCGATCCAGGGGGTAGGTGGCTTCATCACTCCTCCCAAGGAGTACTTCAAAGAGGTGGTATCCATTGTGAAGAGCTATGGGGGTCTCTTTATTTGTGATGAGGTCCAGACAGGCTGGGGAAGGACAGGGGGCAAGATGTTCGGAATCGAACATTGGGAGGTGGAGCCTGACATCATGGTCATGGCCAAAGGGGCTGCGAACGGTGCTCCTGTCGGGATCACGATTGCCGCGCCTGAGGTTGCAGATGCTCTCAAGGGGTCGCATCTTTCTACCTTCGGCGGAAATCCGGTGACTGCCACAGCGGTCCTTGCCACCATCGATGTGATCGAGAAAAGAAATCTCGTCAAAAATGCAGAGAAGATGGGTTATTATTTAAGAGAGCGGTTGGAAGAACTGAAAGAAAGATTCCCGGCCATCGGCGATGTTCGGGGATTGGGCCTGATCCAGGGGATCGAGGTGGTCAAAGAAAAGAAGGAGCCTGCCCAGGATCTTGTTTTAGAGATTTTCGAAAGGACTAAGGAGGAAGGCCTTCTCATTGGAAGAGGAGGGCTCTACGGAAACGTCATCCGGATCACCCCTCCCTTAACGGTGGAGGAAGCCGAGATCGAGCATGCGATTCGGATCCTGGGTCGGGCATTTGAGAAAGTTTCGGCATCTTAGAGATTTCTGAAAAAGTCGAGCAAATTCTTATTATTAAGGAGAGCATAAAGTTGATTACATTCACCGCAGAGACGCCGAGATCGCAGAGAGGGAATCGGTTTTGATTTGGTGGTGAGAGGCCACCAAATCAAAAGTCCTCGGCCTTTCAGGCTTGTTTATGGCCGCAGGCCTGGGGCTTCTGGAGAATCGGCCTCTCACCGATTCTCCAGAAAAAACACCCTCTCTCAGCGGCCTCGGCGCCTCGAACGAGTCACGCCTTAGCGGGACGAGTGGGCGGTAAAAAAGGGCTTTAAAGATGTAAACTGTTTGTTGCTTGCAGTAATAAGAGAGCGTGAAGTAGTTTTTCAGAGCTCTCTCGTATGCGGTTTGACAATTGAGGTTGTTTTGGATAGTATCGCAAAACCCCCTCACCCCATCCCTCTCCCCTTAGGGGAGAGGGGAAGGGTGAGGGGAACTCCAAAGAGGAGGATGGAGAGATGAGAAGATTTCTACCCATCATTTTAATCGGTCTGATCTTTCTTTTTATTCCTATGATCGCTTCTGCCCAGCCCAAGCCCGCTTACGGAGGATCGTTAGCCATTGCTCAAGGAGTCGAGCCTCCGGGACTGGATCCTACCACGGCTACCTCTGCCGCTATCCCGAGAGTTGTCTATAGTAACGTATTAGAAGGCCTCCTCAAAATTGATCGAAATGGAAGGGTTGTGACGGCCCTGGCCCAAGACTACAAGTTCACGAGGGACGGAAAGACCTATACGTTTCTTCTTAAGAAAGGGGTCACGTTCCATGATGGAAAGCCTTTCGGTGCAGAGGACGTGAAGTTTACCCTGGAGAGATTGATGGATCCAAAGACCGGCACGGCTCACCCCGAATACTATAAGGACATTGAATCCGTTCAGAAAATGGATCGATACACGGTCAGGATCAAACTGAAGAATGCCAATTCGATGTTTCTATTTAATCTTGCCCGGCCCGATTCGGTCATCGTGAACAAAGAGGCCGCGGACAAGCTGAAAACCTCACCCGTGGGGACCGGGCCTTTCAAGTTTATCGAATGGGTGAGGGGGGACCACATCACCCTCGCCAGATTTGATGGCTACCATAAGAAGGGAGTGCCCTATCTTGATAAGGTGACCTTCAAATTTATCGGGGACTCGAGTGCCCAGATCGCAAGCCTCAAGGCCGGCGACATCGATGTCATCGCCTACGATGTGAGCCCGGAGAATGCGGTCCTTCTTGAAAAGGATCCCAAATTCAAGGTTCTCAATGGCTATACGACCACCGAAGTCATCCTCTCCATCAACAATTCGAGGAAGCCTTTTGATGATGTACGCGTACGGAGGGCGATGGCCTATGCGATTGATCGAAACGCTCTCGTCAAAGGAGTGATGTCCGGATATGGCGTCCCCATCGGAAGCCACATGGACCCTGGCAATCCTAACTACGTCGATCTGACTTCGATCTATCCCTACAATCCCCAAAAGGCTAAGGAGTTGCTCGCCGAGGCCGGTTATCCCAATGGCTTTGAAGCGGTCATCAAGCTCCCTGAACGGTTTGCCTATGCGAAGCGCTCCGGTGAGATTATTGCAGACATGCTCTCTCAAGTTGGAATCAAGTTGAAGATCGAACTCACCGAATGGGGCCAGTGGATTGACCGGGTTTTCAAGAATTCGGATTTCGATCTGACCGTCATTGGCCACGCGGAGCCTTTCGACCTCAATATCTATGCCAATCCAAAATATTACTTCCGATATGACAGCCCGAAATTTCAGGAGACGCTGAGAAAGGCTGAGGCGGAGCCGAATGTCAGGGTCCGGAAGGAACTTTACGTTACTTGCCAGAAGATCATTGCCGAAGATGCCGTGAACGGGTTCTTATTCGTCTTGCCCAGTCTGCCCACGATGAAGAAAGAGGTCATGAATTGGTGGAAGGACTATCCCATGACGGCTGTCGATGTGACAGAGGTATGGATACAGAAGTAAGCTGTCATTAAATTAATGTCAAATCTCAAAGTTCAAATGCCAAATCAAATCCAAAGTTCAAATGGATTACTCGTCGCTGGTTCACCATCTGCGAACCGACGGAAATTTATAATCCCCCCCTCGCCCCCCTTTCGCAAAGGGGGGTTGGGGGGATTTGCCAAAGCTCAAATCTGAAATTTTTTCATTTGATGGGCTTTGAAATTTGAACTTCATTTGGCATTTGGGCTTTGTCATTTGTCATTGGTTTGAACGATGGTTGTTTATCTGCTCAAACGAATCTTCATTCTCCTTTTAACTCTCCTCCTCGTCTCCATGGTGATCTTTGCGGTTCTCATGGTGATCCCCGGTGATCCCGCCCAGATCATTCTGGGAATTCACGCCACCCCTGAGACCCTTCAAACGCTCAGAACCCATCTCGGATTAGATCAACCTGTAATCACTCGATATGCCGGCTATATGAAGAACGCCGTCACGGGGGATCTGGGTAAGTCCATTACTTATGACGTCCCGATCAACGCCCTCATTTTCTCCCGGCTTCAGGTGACGGTCCCCCTGGCCCTCCTTGCAATGATCTTTGGAATTCTCCTTTCCATCCCCCTGGGCATCTACTCTTCTCTTCATCGAAATCGAGTGGGAGATTATGGGATTATGGTCTTTTCTCAGATTGGTCTGGCGGTACCCGCCTTCTGGGCCGGTATTCTCCTCATCCTCCTCTTTGCGGTGGGTCTGAAATGGCTTCCGGCTGGCGGTTTTCAACCTTGGAAGGGGGACCCGATCAAGGCGTTCATCTCCCTTCTTCTCCCCGCCCTCTCGCTGGGATGGGTGCGGGCTGCGGTGTTGACCCGAATGACCCGATCCTCCATGCTCGATGTTCTGGGGGAAGACTACATCCGGACGGCAAGAAGTAAAGGCTTGCCCAAGAGACTCGTTATTTATAAACATGCCTTTCGGAATGCCATCATCCCGGTGATCACGATTGTGGGGCTCCAGGCAAGTGATCTTCTTGCCGGGGCTATTATCATCGAAAATGTCTTCCATCTTCCTGGAATAGGGAGGCTCGTCTTCGAAGCCATTGGCCAGAGAGATCTTCCGGTGATCCAGGGAGTTGTCCTTTTTATTGCCGCGGTGATCATTATCCTTAATTTCTTGATTGATGTGACTTACCGTTATCTTGATCCACGGATTCGTTATGAATAACAGCATAAGCCATTGCAAATTTCAGATTCTAAATTTCAAATTGGAAAAAGCATAAGAAACAGCATAGGAAAAACCGGATGACCCCTGGCCGTTTCCTTCGAAATATCAATTTTACGATCGGATTCTTTATCATCCTGACCATTCTGGCAACGGCTCTTCTCAGTTTCGGTTATACTCCCTATGATTCAAACCGGATGAACCTTTCCAAACGGTTTCAATCTCCTGATGCTTACCATTGGTTGGGAACGGACCAATACGGGAGAGACATTCTCAGCCGGGTGATGAAAGGAGCGGTCAATTCAATCATCGTGGGCCTCGTTGCGGTTACGATTGGCATTAGTTTTGGAATCTTTCTCGGGTCCCTGGCCGCCCTCTATAGGAAATGGGTGGATGAGACCATCATGAGGATATCAGATGTTCTTTATGGGTTTCCGGCTATCTTAAGCGCCATCCTCATCACGTCGATCCTCGGTCCGGGTATCGTGAACAGTATGATCGCCATTGGGATTTTTAACATTCCCGTCTTCGCCCGATTAACCCGGGCAACCTCCCTCGCCCTATGGCAAAGGGATTACGTTACCTCTGCAAAAGCCATCGGGAGAGGCAACTGGGGTATCGTTCTGAATTACATCCTTCCCAATATTCGCTCTTCTCTGATCGTTCAGGGAACGGTTCAGTTTGCCATCGCCATTCTGGCCGAGGCTGGTCTGAGCTATCTCGGCTTGGGAACCCAACCCCCTCATGCCAGTTGGGGAAGAATGCTTCAGGAGGCCCAAACCTTTATGGGGACTTCTCCGTGGCTGGCGATTTTTCCGGGATGTGCGATCGCCTTGGCCGTATTAGGATTTAATCTTTTCGGAGATGGATTAAGAGATATGCTTGATCCGAAACTGGCAAAATGGATAGGGTGATGGGGAGATAGGGTGATAGGGAGGCACTGAAGAAGAGCTAAGATTGGGAGATGGGGTGATAGGGAGATGGGGAGATTCGGAGAATCTAGATTTAGATTCACCCAATCACCGCGTCTCCGCGTCACCGTGTCATCATCTGAGGGAGTCACACCTTGAAACTCGATCGTGTGTTGAAAGAAATCAAGAGAGACGAGTTGATCCAGCTCACACAGGATCTGGTCCGGATTCCAAGTGTCAGGCGGCCTGGAGAGGGAGAAAAGAATGTAGCCCTCTTCCTTTCTCACCTCCTGGATGAAATGGGACTGGATGTCGTCGTCGAAGAAGTAGAACCCGGTTCACCCAATGTGATCGCTGTCCTTCAAGGACAAGAAGAAGGTCCTTGCTTGATGTTTGAGTGTCATACCGACGTAGTGACAGAAGGGGATGCCTCTGAGTGGAAATACGGGCCTTATGATGGAAAACTGGTTGGAAATCGGATCTACGGCCGAGGAGCCTGTGACACAAAAGGGAACCTTGCCGCAGCAGTGAAGGCCATCCAGGCCGTCAGCCAATCGGGCCTCCCATTTAAGGGAAGGATCCTTTTGGGAATCTTGGTCGATGAAGAAGGGATGATGAGCGGAGTAAAACATTTTATCCGTCAGGGATGGGCCAATGGTGTCCATGGGGCCATCATCTGTGAGCCGGTGGATAACCATCTCTGCATCACACAGAAAGGAGCCCTCAGGGCCGAACTGATGACCAGCGGAAAGATGAGCCATGGAGCCATGCCTTTGGTCGGGTTGAATCCCATCCCTCCGATGGTATCGATTCTTGAAAGAATCAGGCACCTGGAAGAGGAAGAAATTGAAAGGTTGGGAAAGGATCCTTTCTTAGGGTTCCCCAGCATCACACCCACCGTCCTCCAGGCTCCGGTGAAGGGAGAACCCCAGGTCAACGTCCTCCCTCATCAGTGCAGGGCTTATCTCGATATCCGGACCATTCCCGGCCAATCGCATGAAGCTCTAAAGAAGCAGATCGAAGATATTGTCAGGGAGGAGGAAAAAACGGTCAATTTTAGTCTGGAGTCTGGCCCTTTAAGGGAGATCCGGGAACGTCTTGAAAAGGGTCTCTCCAGGGGATTATCCTTCGAGGCAAAATTCCATGTATTCGAAGATCGGCCCTGGACCAAGACGTCCCCGGATGAACCGATCGTTCAAGCGGTTTCAAGAGGATATCAAATGGTTGCCGGACAAGAACCGGTCTTCGATGGAGTCCCGGGAGCAACCGATGGTACATTCCTCTCTGCCTGGGCAGGAATTCCCATCCTCACCCTCGGGGCAGGGAAATGGATGATTCCCCATCAGAAAGATGAGTGGGTGTCGATTGATGATCTGTGCTTAACGGCAAAGATTTACGCGGCGAGCGCTTTGGAATTCTTAGGAGTGGCTGGATGATGTTTTAAATACGAAATCCGAATATTGAAATGGAATATAACGGTTATCCGGATATCAGGTTATCAGGCAGTGGATATCAGAATATCAGGGTATCAGGCTTAATAATTTTCGTTCTTTTGTCTTACCTGATATCCTGATACCTGGTATCCTTCATCCTGATTTCCTGGTCCCCTGATCACCCATCAGAATTTTCGAACTCGGATTTATTCTTCTGATTCCTCCCCTTCCTTCCCGCCCATCTCTTCATCGATG
>Ga0154748_1190_pt1 | contig 11776 bp, 7 predicted proteins | sample Rifle2008BG16ft_FD_105756 | JGI IMG/M metagenome (GOLD analysis project Ga0154748, IMG submission 105756) | Deltaproteobacteria bacterium RBG_16_50_11
ACGATATAAGCATCGGTGAGGGGTTTCAAAAGTTTTGGGATCTCTGCTTTCTCACTCGCGGGAAGTTCATACATCTGAAGGTTATATTTTTCCTTTGACCACTTGAGCGCGTCTGTGACATGGTTATCCACATAGTGCGCAGTCCAGAAGGCCTGTTCTCGTTTCAAGTCATCAATCACCTTCTTTACATCACTGGGGAGCGAATTCCATTTACCCTTATTCATCACCACGGAGAAGGTGACTACCCACAAGTTTGCTAATGTAGCGTTGGCCGTATAGGAGGCATAGTTAAAGTCCTTGAGGACCTCCATCGAAGACACATGGCCCTTCACTGTACCCTTCTGGAGTGCCTCGGGTGTATCCGACTGCGGCATGGCGACTGGAATACCCCCCAGATTTTTTATGATGTCTGCTTGGGTCCCTCCCACTCTCAATTCCAGCCCTTTTAAGTCTTTCAGAGATTTCACAGGCTTAATGGTCATGATATTCGCTGGCGGGCATGTAAACAAGGTAATAATCTTCACCTGTTCAAATTCTTTGGGGTTATATTTTTCAATGAGATCATAGAGAGCAAGGCTTGCGGCTTTTGCACTTGAAAATCCAACCGGTTGATCAATCGCCTCTGAAAGAGGAAATCGACCGGGCTGGTAACTCATCGCTAGACAACCAATGTCCGCTGTCCCGGAGACCACCCCTTCGAACATATTCTTTGGGTTGAGGAGGGTGCTGCCTGGAAAGGTCTGGACAGCCACCTTTCCACCGGTCCTTTTCTCTACTTCAGTCTTCCACCTCTCCATTTGGACACACGGGAAGGTGGGGGCAGGGGGGAAATTTGCATACGTGAGTTTGATTTGTGCCTGGGAAGACGGGGCCAAGAGAGGGCTTCCCAGGAGAAGGGCGGCCATGAACCCAATAACGAGGACAGAGATGCTTTTTCTTTTCATCTTCTATGAACCTCCTTTGTCTTAAATTAAGATATCAAAACTAAGAATGGCTTCGGTCTCTTGACTTCATCACCTCCTTTGAATTTAATTCAACGATTCCGTTTTCACAGATCATGAAAGCTCGATTCCGTCTCCCCATGGGGAAGCGGTACGATGAAGACCGGTTTTCTCGTCCGATCAAGGACCGAACGGGCCACACTCCCAAGGAAGGTTTGTTTCAAAAAACCCTTCCCGTGAGTTCCGAGGACAATGAGATCACACGATTCTTCTTCGGCTGCCAGCAAAATTTCTTCTACCGGGTGTCCCGGCCGGACGAGAATGGAGGAGACCAGACTCACACATTGGGGAGTCTCCTTCGCCTCCCTTTGGCAGAATTCTTCCAGGCGTTTCTTGATCCGCTCGATCGTGGCCTCCTGCTCGTATTTCACCTTTTCTTCCCATTTTGACTCATCGACGTAGACGTTCACAAGATGTTTGACACTCGGAGGGATTGGTTCAATGGCGTGCAGAATGATGATTCTCGCTCCGTTTTTTTCTGCCAAATCAACCGCATAACGAAAAGCATAGACAGCATTCTTGCTCAAATCGGTCGTATAAAGAATCTTTTTGATTTGAGGGATCATCGTCCTCCTCCCATTTCAGATTTCAGGTTGCAGATTTCAGAAAATTTCACCGCCCACTCGTCCTCAAAGGGCGAGGACTCGTTCGAGACACGGAGTTCGCGGAGAAGGATTTGTTTATGGAGAATCGGGAGATACCGATTCTCCATAAGCCCTCAGGCCTTTGGCCATTCAATAGCCCGAAGGGCAGAAAGCTTTTTGTTTGTCAGTTTTTCCCGACAAACAAAAAAATTATCTTCTCTGTGACCTCTGAGTCTCTGTGGTGAACGTAATCGATTATGTGCTCTTCTTAATAAGTTCGTTACGTGTCCCTGTGATCGAGGACCCGCTTGCTCTTCCGCTCCGATCTTGGAAGGGTTCCGAAATCAACTAACTCCACTTTTCCGCTGACCAGAATCTGCTTTTTAAACTCCTCTTCAATCGTTTGGACAAGATGAGCATCTCCTGACCGATCGCCACCTTCGACCTTCTCCACCTTGACAGTCATATAGTCTTTCCCGTCTTCTCCGCGGGTGAGGTGGATCTGGTATTCGCTTCCAATCCCTTTCGTATTGGAGAGAATATGGTCGATCTGCCCCGGATAGATATTCACCGCTCTAAAGATGAACATATCATCGGAGCGGCCCAGCAGTCGATCATGCATCGGAAGAATGGAGCCGCAGGAGCATCTCTCGGGGATGAGTCGGGTCAGGTCTCTTGTGCGGTAGCGGACCAGGGGCGCCGCCTCTTTTCGAAGGGTGGTGATGACCATCTCACCGCTTTCTCCGGGTGGGACAGGCTCAAGGGTATCAGGATTCAGAAGTTCGAGAATATAGTAATCTGCCCAGTAATGAATTCCTTCGTGATAGATACAGTCGAGACCGGTCCCGGGACCGTAGAGCTCCGTCAATCCCGGAATGTCAAAGACGTGCTCCACACCCAAAGACTCCTTCATCTTCCTCCTCATGGCATCGCTGGATCGTTCCGAACCCATGATAATTTTCTTCAGGGCGATCTTATCCTTTATACCTCTTTTTTCAATCTCCTCTCCCATGAGAATGGCCATGGAAGCTGTAGAGCAGAGGACGGTCGATTGAAAGTCTTCCAGAAATTGACACTGCATATCGATATTTCCGGGCCCGATGGGGATGGCCATGGCCCCGAGGCGTTCACATCCCAGTTGAAACCCTACACCGGCTGTCCAAACCCCGTACCCAACTGCGATCTGAACCCGATCTTTTGTGGTTAATCCGGCGATTTCATAGCACCGGGCGAACATATGGGCCCAATCATTGATGTCTTTCTGGGTATAGCAGAGAACTTTTCGTTTTCCCGTTGTTCCGGAGGAGGCATGAATCCGGACGATCTTTTCAAAAGGGACCGACCGTAGGGGGAAAGGGTACCCCTCTTGTAGATCCTTGGCCGCGATGAAGGGGAGCTTTGAAATATCTCTTAACGACTTGATATGTTTAGGTGTTACACCCGCTTCATCGAAACGTTTCCGGTAGAATCCCGAGTTTCTATAGACATGGTTAGTGGTCCATTGAAGTCCTTCCAGTTGGATCCGTTTTAACTCTCTCTCTGTCCGAATCTTTGGCATAAAGGTCGGTGCCATAGGTTTCCCTCTTTTTTTAGGTCATGGTATTAGAAATATTTTTTAGAGTCAAGTGAAACTTGGCACATAAAAAAGACCCTGAAAACCTCCCTGGGCTCTCTCTCCATCTTTTATCTGTGTAATCCTCTCCCAATCTGTGTAATCACAATATCAAATTGACAGAAAGCATCTCCTTTTGCAAGGCAGGAAGATTCTCTTGCTTCCACTTTCCTCTTTTGATGTTTCTCATCTAAGGGATATCCCCTACTCACTCATTTTCGGCTTCTTTCTGAGGGAGGCTTGCTGACTCACCGTGGTCAATGCCACAGATCCAACCACGATGGTTGCGGCAATCAGGATGTGAGCAGTCAGTGGTTCCGAAGCCAGAAAATGCCCAAGCAAGACGGCCACGACCGGGTTAACATAAGCATAGGTAAAGACCAATGGGGTCGGAGCAACGCGGAGCAGCCAGGTATAGGAAGTTAACCCAATCCAGGAGCCGAAGACAATCAAGTAAGCCATCCCTCCCAAGGACCGGACTGAGATATGAGCCAGGTTCAAATGGCTGAATTCCCCGGTCAGGAAACTCAAAAGGAGCAGTGCACCTCCCCCTGCCAGCATCTCCATGGCGGTCCCTAACAGGGCGGAAGAAGGGAGTCTGGCTTGGCGGCTGTAGAGAGAGCCAATGGCCCACGAAAGAGTGGCGAACATAAGAACAAGCGCTCCGATGAGATCGATCTCTTCTCCATGGCCAGTTACCCGGAGCGGTCCGATCAGCACGGTGATCCCAACAAACCCTAAGACTATACCCAGAATGGTCCAGCGGTTAGGCTTCCTTCCACTGGGGTGCAAAGAATCAAGGAGGACCATCCACAGAGGTGCTGTTCCGACCAATAGGGCTGCAATACCCGATGCCACACGTTGCTCGGCCCACACAACGCCTCCGTTACCGCCAACCAATAAGAGAATGCCTATAACTACTGCTGAATGCCACTCCGAACGAGAGGCTCTTGTATCTCCCCTGGCACGCCGAATCACATATAAGATCCCGCCGGCAATCAGAAATCGTGTGGCAGCCATCATAAAAGGTGGAATGGTTTCGATGGCAATACGAATTGCCAGGTAGGTGGATCCCCAGAGGAGGTAGACACTGATCATCGCCGTCCAAATGGCGACAGAAGAGGGTGGGTTTGTTTTCTTGTCCGACGGATTCATGAAATCGATCCTTGAAAGAGTCTGTCGCGTCGGCATTTACGAAAATGCTGCAAAATGCCTCAAATCTACAAGGCCAGTATTCCCTTTGTGATCCTCGACATCGCGGCCATGGCCATCCTTATGTTTTTTCCCCAGATCTCCTTCTTTTTCCCTTCGATTGCCAAAAGATAAGAAATGGAATGATGGAATAATGGGAGGGTGGAATAACGGGTAGGCTGCGGCTACAGTTTTTCAACTTAAACCTTAGCCTATCTTTTCCTCTTCCCTTTGGACTTGGCCTTACCCTTGGGTTTACTCTTAGCCTTGACCTTAACCTTGACTAGGTTCTCCCTTAGCGTCTTGGTCGCCTTTACGTCGACCTTCATCGTCATAGGATTGATGATGACCCCATACTCTTCCCTGGCCTTTTTAAGGCTCACATGTCCTTCCATCACATCTTCCACTACCATTTCAGAGTCTCGCTCCAGAGGGTTACCATGGCCCCCTCCGCCGGCGGCATCGATGGTCACCGCATCACCGGGCTTTAACTGCGTCAGCCCGTAAGGATTTCCAGGCAGTCCATTCACCAAGAACCGGGCCCTGGCTCCAGGTTTACCGCCATAGAGCCCTTCAGGAGGATGGATAAACCTCCCCGCCTGTATTCCCAGGTTTACGGGCGGAAGAGGGGCATACTGATCACCAGGGACCTTAAAAATTTCCCTTTGCCCAAGGCCTCCCTTCATCCTCCCGGGGCCACCCGAATCGGTGATAAGTTCTCTTCTTTCAATGAAGAGAGGTGTGTCGTTTTCAAATATCTCAACAGGCGTATTCGCCCCATTGGCGGGGAAGATATAGACATAATTGCCATTACTGATCGCGCTTGCTCCCATTCCGCCACCCCTGATGATGACGGAGTGCCATGGTCTCCTGTCGTTCCTTTTTCCATAAAAAACATTCATCTGCGCCGGCGTTCCTCCACTTGCGGCAATGACCCTGTGGGGTAGAACTCCGGAGAGGGCTCTGTAAATAATCTCCGTTAGAAAATGCCCCACCACGAGCCGGGCAGCCACGGCTGCGGGGAACTTGCAGTTGACCACGCTCCCCTCCGGAGCTTTCATTTTGACCGGGGTTGCGCAGCCGTCATTATTGGGAATGTCAGGACCGAACATGCTCTTCATGGCCATAAAGACATAGGCATATGTGAAGTTGTATACGACATTTCCGCCCCAATCCACCTGAGGCGAAGACCCATCCAGGTCCACCGTAATGTCGCTTCCCTTTACCTCAATCGCCGCTTTGATCAGGATGTTTTCTTTCCCCTTCGCCTGTTCAACAATTCCCTCAGCGCGATAAATTCCATCCGGGATCTTCTCAATCTCTTCTCTCATGCTTTTTTCTGTGCGGCCGATAACCTGATCTGCCAGATCATCCAGCCCCTCTAAATCATTGTCCTTCAGCATCTGGCCTATTTTTTCAGCACACACATGATTGGCGGCAATTTGGGACCGAATGTCTCCCGTCACCTCATCAGGTGTCCTCACGTTCCAACGGATCATCTCCATCACAGATTGATTGAGCACTCCTTCGTCATAAAGTTTCACGAGAGGGATGAAGATCCCTTCCTCAAAGACGTCATGGTTGTCCGAGGAGACGCGACCCCCGATGTCCGAATGATGGAAGACACAGGCGGTGAAAGCGGTCAATCGATCGTTATAAAAGATGGGGCTCATCACGCACACATCATTCAAATGTCCCGCTAAAGCCCAAGGGTCATTGGTGATGAAGACATCGCCGGGTTTATACGTTTCCGGAGGGAGGTTGTTGACAAGGTTCTTGATTCCCAGGGCCATGGCTCCCGATTGGCCAGGAGTTGCAAACGACCCTTGGGCCAGTTCCCTGCCTCTCCGGTCCGTAAACATGCACGTATAGTCGTGAGCATCCCTGAGCAGGCTTGAGAAGGCCGTCCGGGCAACGGCACTGTCCGCTTCATCCACAACGGAAATCAATCTTCGCCACAATATTTCCAAGGTGATGGGGTCGAACTGACGTCCCATATTCATCCCTCCCTAAAAAAAACGAATTACCCGAATGATAACGAATCCGCCGAATTCGGTTTATTCGAGACATTCGCTACCATTCGTCTTATTCGCCTTTAAGATCAATCCACAAGAAGCCATAGTCATCCACCGAAACCAGGGCGTCCTCACCGACAATCACCGTCGATTCTTTCTCCTCAATAATAGCAGGACCTCGAAAGGTTGCGGTGGGAAAAAGCTTGTATCGATCAAAGACAAGATAAGGGATAAAATCCCTGGCCTTGGGGGAATAAGCCGGACGTCGTCCCTTCACCGCATCATCAAGAGACATCGTCTTTTTATCAGGTTTAGGCAATTGCAGGAGGCGCTCAGGGAGGCTGGCCCTCACCTTGAAATTGATGAACTCTACTTCGGAGTCAGGATAGGTCCTTCCATACAACTTCTCATAAACACCATCAAAAAGACGGCGCACGTCTTCCTTCTTCATCTTTGTAAAATCTCTTTCGGACAGAGGGACATTGGTTTCCGCTCCCTGGCCGACGAACCGCATATCCAGGGACCGCTCGAATTGGATATCCTTCTCCGCGGCTTCTTTCTTCAATATCTTAGCAGCCTCTGCCTCCAGTTCCTTGAAAATCTTCTCTATTTCAACAAAATCACCACTGCCCAGAGAGACCTTGTGGCTCCGGAGGAGATCAAAGGCCCGGGGAGCAGTAAAAAAACCTAAAGCCGAACCGACCCCGGCATTGGGTGGGACCAGTAAGCGGGGAGCTCCCAGTTTTTTGGCGAGGCTATAGGCATGAACGGGTCCTGCTCCGCCGAAGGCAACGATCGTTACGATTTTTGGATTTCCTCCCTTTTCCGCAATGTGTGTCTTGGCGGCGGCTGCCATCGTCTCGTTGATAAGATCATGAATTCCCCAGGTCGCCTGTAGGAAGGAGACTCCCAATGGCTTGGCAACCTTTTCCTCGACCCCATGCCTGGCAGCCTCCTTATCAAGCTTCATTTCTCCGCCCAGAAAGTAGTTCTCATCAAGGTAGCCCAACAGCAGATCGGCATCGGTTACACAGGGGTCGGTCCCTCCGATCCCGTAACAGATCGGTCCGGGTTCCGCTCCAGAGCTTTCCGGTCCAACCTGGAGCGTTCCCATCCGACTGATCTTCGCAATGCTCCCACCTCCTGCTCCAATCTCCATCAAGTCGACGACAGGCACCTGAATGGTGAGACCACTTCCTTTCATAAACCTCTGAACCCGGCCAACCTCAAAGGTGGGTACGACACCGGCCACCCCTTTCTGGATGAGGCAGGACTTGGCCGTGGTTCCTCCCATGTCGAAGCAGAACATTTCCGAGATATTGAAGAGTTTCCCGTAATATTGCCCCGCGATGACCGCCGCCGTAGGCCCGGATTCGATGATCCTTACCGGGAACTCCGCCGCTGTTTCGACGGAGGTTACGCCCCCGCTTGAAAGCATAATGAAGAGTTTTCCTTTGAAACCGATGGCGTCCAGCCTTCCGGCCAGCCGGGAAAGATATCTTCCCGTCAGAGGCTTTACATAGGCGTTGGTCACGGTGGTGCTGGTTCTTTCATACTCTTTTATTTGCGGCAAAACCCGGTAGGAAATGGAGATGGAAATTCCATGGGCCTCCCTCTCAATCATCTCTTTGAGCATCAGCTCGTGGGTCGGGTTCTCAAAAGAGTTAAGAAGACAGACCGCAATCGATTCAACGCCCATCTTGAGGAGAGTCCGTACCACCTGCCTGGCTTCTTTTGGATGGAGGGGCTTCAGGACACTTCCATCACTCCGGATCCTCTCATCCACTTCGAACCGGAGCCTTCTCGGGATCAAAGGCGTGGGAAATTCAGCGAAAACATCATAAGGCGCGTACCGGATTCCTCTTCCAATCTCCAGGACGTCTCTGAAGCCTTTGGTGGTGATCAAGCCCGTCTTGGCTCCTTTTCTCTCAATAATCGAATTGATGACCAGGGTCGTTCCGTGGATGACCTCATCCATTCTCTCCACAAAGCCAGGCGTTTTTTTCTCCATTTCCCTGATCCCGTGCTCCACAGCATCCGAGGGATCTTTGGGAGTGGTCAGGCACTTGTAGATCTTTATTTCCCCTGTTTGATCGTTGAGCAGGACAAAGTCGGTAAAGGTGCCGCCAATGTCACAGCCTAACCGATAAACCTTTTCAATCATCTAACCCTCTCCGCGCAACTTCAAATTTCAGATTTAAGATTTTAGATTGAAGGGTTTTTCAATCTGCAATTTGAAATCTGCAATCTACAATTTTGTTTGGTGCCTTTCCTTCAAAAGAAATTTCTGAACCTTGCCACTTGCCGTTTTAGGAAGTTCTTCGACAAACTTCACATACTTGGGAATCTTATATTTCCCGACTTTTCCCAGAAGGAATCTGAGGACCTCCTCCTCTGTCATCGTCTCCCCCGGCTTTAACACGATATAGGCCTTCCCGACCTCTCCCCATTTTTCATCCGGAACCCCAACGATTCCCACATCGAACACCTTGGGGTGAGTGAAAAAGGCCTTTTCGATCTCAGCGGGATAAACATTCTCGCCGCCACTAATATACATATCTTTTTCGCGATCGACAATATAGAAATATCCTTCTTCATCCATCCGCGCGAGATCTCCCGTGTGGAGCCAGCCCTTTCGAATGGCTTCAGCGGTCAGGTCAGGTCGGTTCCAGTACCCGCTCATGACGGTAGGGCCGTTGATAATAATTTCCCCCACCTCGCCGGCTTTTACATCCTTTCCCTCCTTGTCAACGATCCTTACGTCTCCGTGGAAGACGGGAAGTCCCACGGACCCTATCTTGCGGGCTGCCTCTTCAGAGGGGAGGAAGGTGATGGTGGAGGCTTCGGTCTGGCCGAAGATTTGGGAGATATTCATCCCCCTCCGGTGGTATTCCTTTAACATGGCGATGGAAATTCGTTCGCCCCCTGTAAAGGAACAACGAAGCGAGCTAAGATCGTATTGACCCAGATCACAGTCGCGAAGGATGTTTTGGCAGACCGTAGGGGCGAGTTCCAGGATCGTCACACCGTATTTCGCAATCGTCTCAAGGATTTCCTGAGGGCCAAAACGTTTCTTCAGGATGAGCGTTCCCCCTTTGTAAAGGACCGGGGCCGACTCGACGAGGAGCCCTCCCGAATGAAACATGGGTCTGGAGACGATCATGACATCTCTGGGGGTGAGATGATACACCATATCGGCATTCAGGGCGTTAAATAAGGTCTTTCGCTGGGAGAGAACCGCCCCTTTCGGAACCCCTGTTGTCCCGGAGGTGTACATGATGATATGGGGATCTTCTCCTCCCGCCGATCCATTGGCAGGTGGTTCATCCATCGGCTTCTTTGCAATCTCCTTTTCATATTCCATGGCCCAATCGGGAGAGGGGGAGCCGACCGTTAAGGTATTTCCATTGGGGATATGGAGATTGGATCGAATCGAATGGACCACCTTTTCAAATTCAGGTTCGAAGATAAGAAGACGGGAATCGCTGTCTTTTAGGATAAATTCGAGTTCCGGGCCGGCCAACCTCCAGTTCAGAGGAACGAGGATGGCTCCCATTTTCGACAGGGCAAAGAAGATTTCGAGGTATTGGGGGCAATTATGGAGAAGGACGGCGATTCGATCTCCCTTTTGAATTCCGGTCTCTAAGAAAAGGTGACAGAGTTGATTGGTCCGTTGATTGAACTCCCGGTAAGTGATCGGCTGGTCTTCGTAGAATAGCGCCTTCTTGTTGGGTTGAATGAGGCTCCAATTTCGAATCCAGTCGCCTACGTTCATCTGCCTACCAGTCATTCACGCCATTGGGAGGAAGTGGAGCCCCACCACGAGAGCGAGGCTTTAAGACCTGGGAAACTTTCATTGACTTAGGGGAGATCTCATCTCGATGATCTTTCTTGCCTATACGCCCTTCAGTCCCGGTCATGACTCATCGTCAACCTTGACCTTGGGCTCCTTCTCCAGCACTTGAGCCAGGCGCTTGTACTCTTCGCTGCCGAAGGATTGAAATTGGGAGGCGAGCATTCCTGCATAATTAAACCCTTTGGCATTAATCCAGTCTCTATGAACGTTATCTCCTCGGCCCATCATATGGCGCACCAAATCCACAGATGACCGTGAAACTTTGTTACAAACCGGGCAATGATAAGCCATGGTCCCCTCCGACGTTATTAAGCAAAGCGTAAAATTGTTTGCATTCACCACAGAGCCACAGAGGACGAAGAGAAAAGATCTTTTGTCTGTCGGGAGATACCGACAGACAAAGAGTTTCTCACCCCTTCGGGGTATTTTTAGTTAAAAGCCAAGAGGCATTATTGAGAATCGGCACCTCCCGATTCTCAATAAAAACACACCCCCTCCGTGACCTCTGTGCCTCGAACGAGTCCCCCTTTGGGGGCGAGTGGGTGGTGAACTTGCATGTGAACTATTCCTTGCTCCTGGTAATAAACAAGGATTCTATTTCTTCTTTTTTTCTTTTTCCTTGAGCGCTTTCAGGACCTTTTCCGGGGTGATGGGGAGATCCGTTATTCTGGCGCCAACGGCATTGTATACCGCGTTTGCCATTGCACCAGCGGTAGGGCTTGTAAGCCCCTCTCCTGCTTCCTTCGCTCCAAATGGACCCTCTGGTTCATGGGTATCCACCTCAATCCCTACCGTTTTCGGCATATCCAATGAGCGAAGGACCTTATAATCGCCGATCGATGGGTTAAGTATTTTGCCATTATCCATGGGTTGGTCCTCGCAAAAGGCGCCACCGGCAGCTAACATGGTTGCCCCTTCCACCTGTCCAATCACACCTACAGGATTGATGACCTGTCCGCAATCATGGGCCGTCACGATTTCCATCAGTTTGACCTTTCCTGTTTCAGGATCCACCTCTACTTCCACAGCCTGTACTCCGAATCCCCAGGCGGGGGAGATCATCCCCTTACGATGTGGGGTATAGTGACCTCTACCGATAATCGTCTGGCCTTGCTTGCCTCGAATGGCATCTTGAACGATATCGAAATAGGAGATGAATCGTTCTGGCCGGTCAACCATGTAGATTTTATGGTCTTTAATATCCAGGTCATAAACAATATTGGGTTTCATTTTTGCATAGGCGAATTCCAGGAGCTGTTGCTTGGCATCAGCGGCCGCCATCTTGACCGCATTCCCATTCATCAATGTTTCACGGCTCCCCCAAGAACCGAGGTCAGCAGGGCCGAGATCCGTATCCTCCGCGTGAATCCGAATATCCTCCAAATGCACTCCCAGTTCTTCGGCACAGATCATCGCTAACGTGGTATCGGAGCCTTGTCCTGTATCGCAGGCTCCAGTAAACAGGTCAACTTTACCGTCAATGTTGATTTTAACGATGGCCGCAGCAAAAGCATAGG
>Ga0154748_1142_pt1 | contig 11653 bp, 12 predicted proteins | sample Rifle2008BG16ft_FD_105756 | JGI IMG/M metagenome (GOLD analysis project Ga0154748, IMG submission 105756) | Deltaproteobacteria bacterium RBG_16_50_11
GGGACTTCCTTGGGACAGGCTTTTACACATTGAAAAACGGTGTTACAACCCCACACTCCTTCGTGGCTATCCGCCATTTTTAAGATCTCACCATTTCTGCCGTCTCTTGGATCTATAAGAAAGCGAAAAGCCTTGGCCAGCACCGCCGGTCCCAGAAATGTAGAATTCCTTTCGAAGGCAGGACAAACCCCAAAGCAGATCCCGCAGAGGATGCAGTTCACATAAGGATCAATTTCCTTACGCTTTTGTTCTTCCATCCTGTATTCGTGGCGGGGTGTGACCGGTTTCCCGTGGAGATAAGGTTCTATTTTTTCATAGTGTTCGAAGAAGGCAGACATATCGACAATGAGATCACGAATCACCGGGAAATAGGGGAGAGGTTCAATGAGAGCAGGTTTCTTCATGAGGTCCTCGACCTGAGTACGGCAGGCCAGAACCACTTCACCATTGACCCGCATGGCGCAGGAACCACAAACCGCCCCCCGGCAGGAATAACGGAGAGAGAGCGTCCCGTCCTGTTCATCCTGAATGCGCAGAAGGGCTTCCAGGAGATTCATCCCCTTTTTGGATTCAACATGAAAGGTGTCCATCCAACTGGAAGGTGTCCTCTCTTTCTGGAAGCGTCTAATCCTTAATGTGAGTGAGTTTGCTTTCATTCAATCCAACATCAAACTCCCAACTTCAAACTTCAAAATAAATCCCAAAAACTCAGAAATCCGAACTTCAAACCTTAAACTTCAAGAGATTTCTTCCAGTTTTACCCTCCTACGCAGAAAGCCACGGGTCTTTAGCCCGGGGGGCTCCACATAATGATTTTGCATCCTCTTTTTGGATTTTGAGGTTTGATGTTTGGATTTCTGCATTAATAGGTTCTTTCCTTCGGCGGATAGTGGGTGATGGTCACCTTTTGATATTCAAGCCTCGGGCCATCATCTGTTTTATAAGCCAGAGTATGGCGGAGCCAATGGTCGTCATCTCGATGGGGGTAATCCGTTCGAAAATGAGAGCCGCGGCTCTCCTTCCGGGCCAAAGCTCCTTCCACAATCACCTCAGCTAAATGAACCATCCCCTCCAGTTCCAGATAGTGGATCAATTCGTTGTTAAAGGCGAGCCCTTTCTCCTTAACGCCGACCCTCTTTAGTCTTGCCTTCAATTCCCGAATCTTTTTTTTCGCTTCCAGTAAATCCGGTTCCTTTCGAAAAATTCCGACGCGGGAACTCATGAGAGTCTTCAACTCATCCCTCAGACGGTAAAAGGGTTCCTCCCCTTTTCGAGCATAAATGTCCTCAAGGGCGGCATGAAGCGTCTTGAACGAATCCTGATAAACGTTACGATCTGTTTCGATCTCCTCCGTCTTCATATTTTCGAGGGCTCTCCTTGCTGCACGCGTGCCGAAGACGATCGTTTCCAGCAACGAGTTTCCGCCCAGCCGGTTGGCCCCATGAACGGTGACACAGGCGCACTCTCCTGCGGCATAGAGGCCGGGCAGAGGTGTTTCCCCATCGACGTTTGTGGCGATCCCTCCCATGGAATAGTGCTGGGCAGGTTGAATGGGGATGGGCTCCAGAAGGGGGTCGATCCCGGCGAAGTCGATTGCAATCTGCCGGATACCGGGGAGACGGTCAAGAATTAAGTCTTTTCCTAAGTGTCGAAGATCAAGGTGAACATATTCCCCTTCAAAGCCGCGGCCCTCATCGATCTCTGTCTGAATCCCTCTTGCGACAATATCTCGCGGACCAAGTTCCATGAGGTTCGGAGCATATCGCTTCATGAATCGATCTCCCTGAGCATTGATGAGATATCCTCCTTCACCTCTGGCCGCCTCCGTGATCAGGATGTTTGTTCCATAAAGACTGCTGGGATGGAATTGGACAAACTCCATGTCTTTAAGTGGCACCCCCGCCTGATAGGCTAAATAAGAGCCGCTTCCGGTGTTGATCACCGCATTGGTCGATCGGAGATAGATCCGGCCGTAGCCCCCTGTGGCAAGGAGAATGGCTTTGGTTTGGAAGGGCACGACTTTCCCGTGAAAAAAGTCGAAGGCGAGCACACCGACGCACCGTTTGTCTTTTACGATTAAAGAGAGAGCATACCATTCCTCATAAACAGGAATTCGAAGGCCGGTGATTTGTTCGTAAAGAACGTGAAGAAGGTTGTGTCCCGTACGGTCGGCAGCATAGCAGGTTCGGGGAAAACCCGCACCTCCAAAAGGCCGCTGTGCAACCTTCCCGCCTTCCATACGGGAGAAAAGAGTTCCCCAATGTTCCATTTCGATGATCCGTTCAATTCCCTCCCGGCACATCACCTCCACGGTATCCTGGTCAGCCAGATAGTCGCTTCCTTTAATGGTATCGAAGGCGTGATTTTCCCAGCTGTCTTTCACCGGTGTGGGTGCATTCCCCAAAGCGGCGTTGATCCCACCCTGAGCAGCTACCGAATGGGACCGGAGGGGATGGACCTTCGATAGGACGGCGACATCACAGCCGGCCTGTTTCGCTTCGATCGCTGCCCTGAGACCTGCCAGACCCCCGCCCACCACGAGAATGTCATGAGAAAGAACTTCCATAGAATGCTCGTCGATCTCACCGCCCACTCGCCCCCCTGTTGGTCCCGCTAAAAGCGGGATTCGAGACACAGAGCACACAGAGAGGAGAATTATTCTATGGAGAATCGGGAGATACCCCGAACCACGTGGGGTTCAGGGTTTACCACCGATTCTCCATAAGCTCTTTGCCCCTGCGGGGATGGAACCTTTTTGTCTGTCGGTATCTCCCGACAGACAAAAAATGCTTTCTCTGTGTCCTCTGTGACTCCGTGGTGAATGCAAACAGTATTATGCGCTCTCTGAGAATTCATTTGAAAAAATAGAGATAAGAAAGGATAAATAGTCCGATACTCATGAGGGTGAAGGTCCAGAACAGAGATTTTTCCTGTTTCATCATACCCAAATCGATAAGAAAAAGACGGAGTCCGTAAAGGGCATGGAAGATAAAGAGAAGGAGGAGAACGAAATCGAAGGTCTTGTTCTGATGGAATCCTGAAAGCCAGGACCCTGCTTCGATCTTCCCCACCAGTGCGTAACCGGAGAGAATCTTCAGCCCCACCAGGATAAGAAGAAATGGCCCACTGAACCGAATGAAATAGTAAGGAAACATCGTTCCCCAATTGCGGAATTCGCCCTGAACCATGTGAGGTTCAGGGCTGCCATGCATCCTATCCTGAACTACGTAGAGTTCAGGACAAATCATGAACCTTGTATGGTTCATGGCGTGGTGCATGGCGGAATCTCAAAATGATGCGAGTTCCCTATTCTGAATTCTTTTTTAATACTTCAATCTGAAATCTGCAATCTGAAATTTGAAATGGATCATTTGCCGAGGGTGGCTTTCTGGCGAAGAGGTTTTAACAGAAAATCGAGGGCATCGATGATGTTCGATACCACCAGATCTGCCTTTCTCATTGTTTCTCCTGAGGCCCCCTCTTTTCCCGTCACGCAGATTCCGAAACTGGCTTCCTCAATTATTGGAGCATCGTCCACCCCGTTTCCGATGGCAACGGTCTTGTCCGCTCCCAGTTGCCGCAAGAGATCCAATTTCTGTTGGGCAGTCTCCCCCTCCTTTGAATAAAACAGTTCTGCTTTGACCTTTCTGAAGGTCTCATCCAGGAACTCTTTCTCACCTTTCGTCAAGACGTAGATCTTGGTCCGTTTCGAAAGAAGGTTGATCTTATCCTTTGCCTTTGGGTGAATGCGCCTGTCCTGACCAAGGGTCCCCTCAAAATCGATTAGAATAAATTCAATCTCTAACGGTTCTCGTCCGGGTCTCTCGATTCGAATCATCGGTTTCTCTCTTGCCCTCCGAAGCCTTGGCGTAGGAGGGTGCCCTCCGGAGTTTCAACGCAGGAGGGTCTTGTCCTGGTTTTTGAATAATAATCATTGGCCTTTCCCCACGGCAGGAGTTCAACGTTGTCGCATCACCTCATAGAGGATCATCCCACCGGAAACAGAAGCATTGAATGAGGTTACCGGGCCCTTCATCGGAATCGAAAAGAGCCGGTCGCACTTTTTCTTGATCAGGGGCCTGATTCCCTTTCCCTCCGCTCCAACGACAATGGCCAAATCGATCGTGAGATCGAGTTTGTAAATGAGATCCTTCGCCTCCCCTGCAGCACCATAGACCCAGATCCCCTCTTTTTTCAAAGAGTCGATTGTGGCCGCAATATTGACCACCCGGGCAATTGGCAAATAGGCAGCTGCTCCTGCAGAGACTTTGATGACGGCCGGGGTTAACCCAACAGCCCGGTCCTTCGGTACGATTAATCCGTGAACCCCACATCCCAAAGCAGTTCGAATGAGAGATCCAAAATTCTGTGGATCCTGAATTCCATCAAGAATGAGGAAGAGGGCCTTCCCCCCTTCCTTCTTCCAGTAAGAAAGAATCTCTCCGAGATCAGCATATGGAATTTCCTTGACGATCCCTACCACATTCTGATGGGAGCCACCTTTCACCATTTGTTCAAGGGTTTCTCTGGTTGTAAAAGTTACAGGGACTTGCCTTTTCTGGGCCAGATCGAGAATGGCTTGAAGGGAGGGATGAAGTTTCTGGGTGCCAATCAGAAGCTTTTGAAATTGAAGGTGGGCTGATTTGAGGGCCTCTTCAACAGGATGAATCCCATATATGATCTGGGTCATAGCTTCATGAAAAATTCGAAGCACGAAATCCGAAGCACGAAACAATTTCAAAATAACAAGTTCGAATGATCAAAACCGTTTAGAGTTTATGTCATTTGATATTAGAATTTGTTTCGGATTTCGATATTCGAGTTTCGAATTTCCTGCTCATGAGATATCTTCAACAATCTTCTGAACGGCTGCGATGGGATCTTTTGCTTCCTTGATGGGCCGACCGATGACAAGATAGTTGGCCCCTGCCTGAGTCGCTTCTTTCGGAGAAAGGGTCCGCTTCTGGTCATCCTTTTTCTCTGAAGGAAGGCGAATGCCTGGCGTGACGATCAGGAATTTTTCTCCGCATCGTTTCCGGATCGCTCCGATTTCCTGGGGTGAAGCGACTACGCCGTCAATTCCTGCCTTCATGGCGAGGTAGGCGAGACGCTCCACTTCACCCAGGACAGGGCCCTGAATCCCCACTTCTTTCAGGCATTCTTCATCCATGCTCGTCAGGACGGTGACCGCAAGGATGAGGGGCTTCGAAATGCCAAGATCCTTGGCCGTTGCCCGGGATGCCTCCGCGGTCTTTTTCATCATTTCAAATCCACCCAGGGCATGGAGATTGAACATCGTGACGTTCAACTTGGTGGCTTCCTCTCCTGCCCTTGCCACTGTGTTGGGGATGTCATGGAATTTCAGATCGAGAAAGACCTTCTGCCCTTTTTGCAAAATCATGTCGATGACCTTTGGTCCCGAGTGAGTAAAAAGCTGTTTTCCCACCTTGAATATTCCCACCTGGTCCTTGAGCAGTTTGACCCAGCGTTGGGCTTCGCTGAAGTGGTCGACATCGAGGGCAAAAATGATCTTCTCTTTCGGGTCACTCATGGTGAGCCTATCATATAAAGATTGGGAAGAGTCTGTCAACGGATAATTTAGAGAGGGCTTAAAGAAAAATTCAATAGCTACAGAGAACTCTGATGAAAGAATCAAAAAACGATTACGTCGATTGGATTCTCCAAGAAATCTGTGTCATCTTGAATCCTCTGAGTAATCCGTTTATAAAAAGACTAGCCATTGCTTTTGAAGGAGACAGTCATGGTCGAAGAAAGAGAGATTAAAGAGGAGAATCGAAAGATCCGTTATCTCAGGTATCTGGTTGATTTTTCAATTCTTTCGATTCAGCAGGAGGATTTCTCCTTTGAAGAAACGTATCAATTAGTGGAGGATGTGAAACGAGCTGCTTGCACCCTTTTTCCTGGCAAGGAAGAGACATTTGAAATCATCTACCGCCCACGATTTCAGAGAGTAATCCAGGAGAAGTTTGGTCTTTTGTATCTTGAGAATCAGTCTCTTTAATACAGTCTTGGTATCCCCCCATCCTAACCTTCCCCCACAAGAGGGGAAAGAATTACAGTTGAAAAGTCTATTTTCCAACGGATCACTGATTATTTCAATCTGAAATCTGAAATCTTCAATCTGCAATGGGCGTGGCCTCCTTCATCTCCTGAGCGATCATCTCTTTGATCTTGCCCACGGCCTCTTCTTTCTTGACCAGAAGAACTTCACCCGTTTTCCTCTTTTTGATTTCCACCAAACCCTTCTTTAAATTCTTCTCTCCCAGGGTTACCCGCAATGGGATTCCGATGAGATCGGCATCTTTGAATTTTACTCCCGGGGTCTCTTCACGGTCATCGTAAAGGGCTTCAACACATTCTTTTGTCAAATCCTGATAGAGTTGTTCTGCCGTTTCCTTTAAAAGATCGGTATTGATGTTGATCGGGAGGATGAGAACCTGGAAGGGAGCGATGGGCATCGGGAAAATAATTCCATTCTGATCATTAAACTGCTCAATGGCAGCAGCGACCGTCCTTCCCACACCAATTCCATAGGTCCCCATCACAATAATCTTCTCTCTTCCTTCCTCATCGAGGTAGGTAGCCTCCATAGCCTTACTGTATTTTGTCCCGAGCTTAAAGATATGGCCGACCTCAATTCCTCTATCTAATCTTGTCTCCTGCCCGCAGAGAGGGCAGTGGTCTCCGGGAATGAACTTTCTCAGATCAACGAATCGGTTGACATTGAAGTCTCGGTCGAGATTGACATTCACGAGGTGAGCATCTTCTTCATTCGCCCCGGTGACAAAATTGACCATCGTCTGAACATCCAGATCGGCAAGAATAGGGATGGAAAGGCCCGAGGGACCAGCGAAGCCTCTCGGAGCATGGGTCATTTCTTTGACCTTTTCCTCTCCTGCCAGTTGGAGGTTCTCTACGCCCAAAACAGCTTTCAACTTCTTTTCATTGATCTCGTGGTCTCCCCGGACGAGAGCCGCCACACCCCCCTTGTCGGTTTCAAAGATGAGGGTTTTGATCAGATCCCGAGCGGAGACATGGAGGAACTGGGTAACCTCTTCAACCGTCCGTTGATTCGGGGTGTGAACTTTTTGGAGAGGCTTCAAAACCGCTTTTTGGACGTGACCGCCTTTTCTTTCTGGCCTGGTGAACTCGGCTTTTTCGATATTCGCGGCATAGGAACAGGAGATGCAACTTACAATGATTTCCTCTCCAGTTTCCGCAAGGACCATAAACTCGTGAGAGAAGTGGCCTCCGATCTGTCCTGATTCTGCTTCCACAACCTTAAATTTCAATCCACATCGAGCGAAAACATGGGAATAGGCTTCATACATTTTCTGATAGGTTTCATCCGCTTTTTGTTCATCCACATCGAAGCTATATCCATCCTTCATGATGAATTCTCGTGCCCGCATCACTCCGAATCGGGGCCGGATCTCATCCCTGAATTTAGTCTGGATCTGATAAAGATTGATCGGCATCTGACGGTACGAGCGGATTTCTCTTCGGGCAATGTCCGTAATCACTTCTTCTTGGGTGGGCCCCAGACAGTAGTCCCGATTGTGGCGGTCTTTAAATCTCAAGAGCTCCTTTCCATATTCCTCCCACCGATGGCTTTCCTGCCAGAGTTCGGCGGGGAGAACAATCGGAAGAAGCACTTCAATCGCATCGGCTCGGTTCATCTCCTCACGAATAATGGTCTCCACCTTTCGGAGAGCCCGGAGGCCATAGGGAAGATAGGAATAAATCCCGGAGGTTAGTTTTCGAATCATCCCTGCCCGGAGCATCAGTTGATGACTCGGAACGTCGGCTTCCGAAGGGACCTCTTTTAAGGTAGGGAGAAAGTATCGGGAATATCGCATTACCAATCCTCCGCATTATTCCGTGCCCTGCACCACGTGGGGTGCAGGGCTACCCTGAACTCCTCGTAGTTCAGGGTAGCCGTGATTCGTGCTTGCGCGCCGAAGGGAAACTCGGCCCGCAGGCGTGACACGTCGTCAATAAGCTTTGTTCAATATCTTGATTTTTAGCATTCTTTCGTGTATTAAATTTCCCATTGATCACTTTTCTTCTTTTTGTAAAATGGAACTTAGGAAATTAAAAGAGTAATTTTTTGATCAAGTCAGCGTGTGACGGACACGGAAAACGGACACGGACACGCTTGCGCGCCGAAGCGCTTCAGCGCGCAGGCACGTTTCTTATCACCTATGAAGAAAATTACTCCTGTTCAAGGACTGACCCTTTTCTTCCTGATCGGCTTGGTGTTTCTGGCTCTCCTCTTTCAAAGCCAGATCCCCCATTGGCGGGCATTGCTTCTCCGTTACACGATTTTAATGGGCCTTCTCTTTGCCTTAAAAATCTCATCCGATCGGGAAGGGATGGGAAGGATGGCAACGCGTTTGAACCAGTTTTCTCCCATCCTTTTCATTGTCCTCATCTACGAATCTCTCGGTGATCTGATCCAGTACCTCCAGGCGGATATTGACCCCTGGCTGATCAAGATCGACCTCTTCCTTTTTGGGGCCCATCCTACCCTCTGGATGGAACAATGGACTGTCCCCTGGCTGACCGACCTCATGTCCCTGGCCTATGTCAGCTATTATTTCCTTCCTGTGATCCTGATTGGTACCCTCTATCTTAAGAACCGGATGTCAGAGTTCGATGAATCCGTATTCATCCTGGCCTTTGGTTACTATCTTTCCTTTATCGGGTACATTCTCTTCCCGGCGATCGGACCCCGTTTCACGCTCACCCATCTCTACTCGGCCCCTCTGGAGGGGACCTTCATCACGGATTGGGTCCGGGATGTCTTAAATGCCCTGGAGCATAACAAACGGGATTGTATGCCCAGCGGACACACCCAGATCGTCCTGATGGTCTTGTCTCTTGCCCATCGTTATGAGAAGGTTCTTTTCTGCATCTTTCTCCCGATCATCTGCGGCCTTCTCCTTTCAACGGTCTACCTGAGATATCACTATGTCTTCGATCTCATCGGCGGGATGATCTTCGCGGCGGGCTCCATGGTGATCGCTCCGCGAATTTATAAATTATGGAAACTTAAGAATTGAGGAATTCAGGATTTAGGAATGAACTCGCAATTCCTCAATTCATAAATAAGTTTCATAAACTCGGTATGTTTTGTACCGCTTCCCTCCCATGGCTTCGATGCCATGCTGCATCAGGAGATTATTCTCAAGGATCCAGGAACACTCCCCCCGGGGATAGCCTTTTCCCGTTCCTCTCTTAAAGGTTTCAATATAGAGGAGGCCCTCTATCCCTCTCTTTTGAAAGGCAGGCTTCACTCCCAGAAGCATGATTCGGACGGTTTTAATTTTCCTTGAATAATAGAGGAACTTAAGGACACCCAAGAGACCTAATTTCCCGTTCAAACGTTTGAGAACCTCATTATAATCCGGTAGAGAAACGGAGAATCCGACGGGCTCCTCCCCAAAATAGGCGAAGAGGACGATATCGGGGACAATCAGGGGCTTCAAGTTTTTTGCAAGATCGTCGATCTCTGTCTCCGTCAATGGTACGAATCCCCAGTTCTTACTCCATGCCTGGTTGTAAATCTCTTTGATGATCTTTAGCTCCTCGTCCATGTGCCGAAGATCGATCGGCCGGACACGAAGTTCAGGTTCCCTTTTCATCACCCTTTTCGTGATACGGTCCAGACGATCCAATAGGAAAGTAGATTCCTCCAATAAGTAGGCATACAGATCCATGGCCTTTTTCAATCCGGATCTTTCCAAGAGGGCAGGGTAATAGGGTAAAGTGTAGGGCATCATCAGACAAGGAGAAGCATCGAACCCGTCGACCAGCAGCCCACACTCATCATTGGTGGATGGGTTCATCGGTCCAGCCATCTTCTCCATTCCATGTCCGTGAAGCCAGCCTTTCACTCTTGAGAGAAGGGCGTCTGTCACCTCCATGTCATCGACCGATTCGAAAAATCCGAAAAAGCCAACTTTCTCCTGCTGAAATTCGATATAGTGATGATCGATGATGCCTGCAATCCTTCCGACCATCTCGCCTTGACGATAGGCAAGGAAAAGGATCATTTCTGAGTGGGAGCGGAAGGGGTGGCTTGGGCTGAATTTCGAGAGGAGGTCTTTGATGAGGGGAGGCACCCAGTACCGATTTCCCCTGTAGATCTTCCAGGGGAATCGGATAAAGGCCATGAGATCTTTTCGATTTCTTACCTCTTCAACGTGGAGTCCCTGCTTGATCATCCCCTTGGTTTCCGTTAGATCAATCCCATCTGCTTGCCTACCTTTTCGAAGGCGCTCAGAACGATATCCAATTGGGCATCGGTATGGGTGGCCATATAACTTGTCCGGAGCAGTTCCCTTCCAGGAGGCACAGCAGGATTGACGACAGGATTCACGAAAACGCCATTTTCAAAGAGGAACCTACACATCTCATAGACTTTGATGCTGTCTTTGATGATGATAGGGATGATCGGGGTTTCACTCGTTCCGGTATCGTAACCTAATTTTTTATAACCCTGGAGCATTTTGTGAGTATTCTTCCAGAGTTGGGTCCTTAATTGGGGTTGTTCCTCGATGATGTCTAAAGCGGCGCTTACCGAGGCGACCAGAGAGGGGGGAAGACTGGCGCTGAAAATCATGGAACGTCCGACATGCTTGATAAAATTGATCACTTCCCCTGAACCGGCGACGAAACCGCCGATGGCTGCAAGGGATTTGCTATAGGTGCCCATGATGATATCGACCTGGTTCTCCAAAGCGAAATGCTCCGCGGTCCCCCTTCCGCCGGCTCCGAGCACTCCTACCCCGTGGGCGTCGTCGATCATCACCCTGGCTCCATAGGACTTGGCAATCTTAATAATGGAAGGCAGATCACAGATATCGCCCTCCATACTGAAGATACCATCCACGATGATCAGTTGACCTTTGCCTTTGGAGGCCTCGAGAACTCGTTCTAAATCTTCCATATCGTTATGGCGAAATTTTTTTACCTGTCCGAAGGAGAGGCGGCAACCATCGATGATGCTGGCATGATCATATTTATCAATAATGGCCACATCATTCCGGCCCAGAAGGGCAGAGATGGTCCCAAGATTCGTTTGATAGCCAGTAGCGAAGACGAGGGCTGCTTCCTTCCGAAAGAAACGGGCCAACTTCGATTCCAATTCTTCATGGATCTCTAAATTTCCATTGAGAAATCTCGATCCAGCACAGCCACTGCCATATTTCTCAATGGCCTTAATGGCCGCTTCCTTGACCCGGGGGTGGTTGGTCAGTCCGAGATAGTTATTGGAGCCGATCATAATCACCCGTTTCCCATTGACGATCACCTCGGAATCCTGAGGGGATTCGAGCTTTCTAAAGAAAAAATAGTACCCCTGTGATTTCAGACTCTCAGTGGTATCAAGAATTTTTGCGCATTTTTCAAAGACATCCATGGATCACCTCGTCTTCAATCATAACCAATTCTCTTTTCGGTACCATTCATAGGTTAATTTGGCTCCCGCCTGGAGCCGAGTCTGGGGTTCAAAGCCCAGGAGGGTTCTCGCCTTGGCGATATCGCAGACCCAGTGTCTCTGGAGGATCTCTTCCACCTTCCCTTTACTGAGAAGGGGAGGTTTACCCGAAAGGGAAGAGAAGTATTC
>Ga0154748_1039_pt1 | contig 11626 bp, 12 predicted proteins | sample Rifle2008BG16ft_FD_105756 | JGI IMG/M metagenome (GOLD analysis project Ga0154748, IMG submission 105756) | Deltaproteobacteria bacterium RBG_16_50_11
CGACACCCGGATAAGGAGCATATTCAGGGTATCCTTTTGGTAAGAAACCCTGTCGATTACCGATAATTCCTACTAGAAAACCGTCAATTTTCACCAGGCCAGTATAGACTTCCGGGCCATAGCCCGGTCTGAACTCCATGTGCTCGCTATTATCGGTCAGCCTGGCAAGGGTTTCATCAAAATTATAGGCCATCTTCTGATTGAAGGCGACCAGATAGTTGGTCTCTTCAGGAGAAAGCTTTGGTTTCTTTGGCTCTGCTACCCTGAAAAACCGAGGATCATAGGCCGGGATATACTTCATATACTCTTTTAAGGCATCCAGAACCCCCTCTTCCTTTTCAAAGACCGCCTTGAAGAAACCGGTTGAATCGTAATGGATCTCCACCCGCCCGGGAGGAGTGGCCTTGAATTTCCTCGTAGCTTCAATAACGAGTTCTGCCCCTGCCTCATCAAACAAACCTTTTGGGCTCATTCCGCTGACAATACCGCCACCCCCGACAGCAATATTACAGTTCTTATGGGCCAAGAGGATGGTAGGGCTAACTCCCTGGTATCCTCCACCGGCAGGGTTGGTTCCATAAATCCCTGCCAGAACAGGAATGCCCAATTTTTCCAATTCCGCATGTCTGAAGAAGGTCGTTCCGCTTCCTCTTCGGTTGGCATATACCTTCTCCTGTTCCGGGAGTTTCACACCACTACAGTTGACCAACCAAACCAAGGGCACATGCAGACGCTTTGAGATGTCGGTCACTCTCAAAATATTTTCTGCCTGACCGGCAATCCAGGCTCCGGCGATGACCTTATTGTCGAAACCAATAATCACAGCCCATTTCCCACTGATTCGACCCAGTCCATCAACCACGCCGGTTGTTCCTGATTCCTCATCCATTGGATCGAAAAGAGTATGTAAAGGACACCAGGTGCCTGGATCCAATAAATATTCGAGCCTCTGGTATACGGTCATTTCTCCCCTTTTATTGATTTCCTCTGCGGAGAGTCCAGCCTTCTTTACCTTTTCCACTGCCCCCGCGATTGTTTTCTCAACTTCTCTGATTTGTTTCACATTTTCTTCTGCCTTTTTAATTTGTTGCTCAGTTAAAGGCTTGCCAAAATCGGTCATCTTTTCAAAATACGGTCTCATGAAGCATCCCTCCGCTCTTAGATTTGATTTATGAATTTTTTCACAATATATTTACCAGATAAAATTTAATTGTGCAAGGAATTTTTTTGTTTACTTTTCCTTTTAGTTCTGGTAACTTATAAATTATGAAGGTATTGACCAAGACTCAACTCGGATTGATCTTCCTGGCCCTTGCCTGCCTGATAGGTGTCATCACAAGCCTCATTATTAATTCCATCGTCACCAATCAGATCATTTTTGAAGCTCAAGAGAGGGTTAAGGATCATCTCAGCTCGGCGAAATGGGTCTATCACTCTGAACTCAGAGAGATCGACCGGACGATCCGGTGGGCGTCCGTCCGCCACGTCCTTAAAAGAGCGATAAAGGAGAGGAATGTCTCGCCGATCCGGAATGAACTTACAGAAATGATGAAAGAGGAGGGGCTCGATTTTTTGACCCTCGTGGATAAGAAGGGGACCGTCTTATTCCGTTTTCATTATCCTGAGCAATCGGGAGACAGTCTGCTTCGTGACCCGTTCATCCAGAAAGGTTTGGAGAAAAAACCGGTTGCGGGAACTCAGATTCTTTCAGAGGAGGAGCTGCTAAAAGAAGGGAAAGCCTTTGTGCAAAAAGCTTCTTTCCGATTAGTCCCCACGCCAAGAGCGAGACCCGTTGAAAAAATGGAGGAGACCAATGGGATGGTCTTGAAATCCGCCTACCCGCTTCTTGATTTTAACAGGGATGTTTTGGGCGTTTTGACCGGAGGGATTCTTCTCAATCGTAATTATGAAATTGTCGATCAAATCAAAAACATCGTTTTCAAGGACGCTCGATATAAAGGGAAAGAGATTGGGACGGCCACGATCTTTATGGGCGACTTGCGAATCTCAACCAACGTGATGGATAAGGAGGGGAACCGGGCGATCGGGACCCGCGCCATGAGGGAAGTATCCGCCCAGGTCTTGGAACAGGGAATCCCCTGGATCCAGCGGGCGTTCGTGGTCGATGATTGGTACATCACCGCCTATGAGCCGATCGAGGACATTCTGGGTAGGAGGGTGGGGATGCTCTATGTCGGAATGCTGGAAAGTAAATACGCCGTGTTAAAAGAGAAGCTCATCCTTCTCTTCTTTCTTTTCTCGATGGTGGGAATGCTGTTTGCCCTCACCGTCTCCTTTCTGCTCTCGTGGAAGATCCTTAAGAAATGATGAAATGGGAAGCCCCCCCGGCCACCCCGTTAGGACGGGACAGGCACGCCGGAGCTTCCCGGAGATGAAATTTCATTTTTATTGTGCCCCTTGACCCCGCCCATCCCGCTAGAGCGGGACGGGGCACTTGCCGGTCAAATGGCAAAGTCCAAAGTTCAAATGAATGCCAAATGTCAAACATAATTCTAAGTGGAGCCCCCACGGGCTGAAGCCCATGCCTGCACGCCGAAGTGCGTTACGGCACGTAGGCGTTGCTCCTCCACATGCTTCGTAGGGCGGAACCCTCCGAAGCATACCCCACTGCGCTCGTGCGAGCTTCGTAGGGTACCCTCAACCCATTCTTTCACGATCTTAAAGACCCGTGCTTGCGCGCCGGAGTGCCTGCCCGTCCGGCAGGCGGGCGCTTCAGCACGCAGGCGTGGCTTTCTGCGTAGGAGGGTAATTCCAAAAGAAAAATCCTATCTTTTGACATTGTCCCATTTGGATTTCATTTGGCATTTGAACTTTACGAGCTAATTTTCTCCATTCTTTTCTGAGCGTTCCTTCTCCTGTCCTTTTTTCCTCAGTCCTTTTCTAATGCCGGAAATCAAGAGCCAGAGGATGAGGATGACAATCCCGATGATCAAAAAATTCGGGGTCCCTATTTTCCTGAATAAATCCGAGAAATACTCAAGCGGTTCCATCATCCTGATCTTCAGTCTGATTTTATCAAAATGAGAAAAGAAGGAAAAGACCTGATTCGATTTGATTGATAAGAGGAAGGAACTGAAAAGGTCTTATGGCTGAGGAAATGGACGATCCTTCTCAAGAAATGGAGCCCCCACGGGCTGAAGCCCGTGGCTCCTCCGCATGCTTCGTAGGGCGGAACCCTCCGAAGCAAACCCCACAACGCTCGTATGAGCTTCGTAGGGTACCCTCAACGCATACATCCACGGCCTGAAGACCGTGGCTTTCTGCGCAGGAGGGTAATATCAGGCAGCCCTCTTTTCTCCAGCATGCTCATAGCCGCATACATTCTTTGAGAAGAAGGCAACACCCAACCCGACGAAAGCCACAATAGCTCCAATGACCATGCTATTGGTAGTCATGGCACTCATCTCCCCGTAACCCAAGACATAGGGTGAAATGAAGAGCCATATCCCGACGATGATTTGAATCAACATCCAGAAGATCAATGGTGACATATTGACTCACCTCCTTTTTGCTGCGCATTCGATCGGCTCACTTCCTCAACCATAAAGGCAGGACGAAAAAGCCTTCTTATCTTCATTTATTATAAGATAATCATAGCTCATTCTGTAGGGATTGAAATCCTTCTCCTCGTAAAAATTAATTGACCAACCCGGGAGTTTGCGTTTAAAATATTTTTTAGAGGGAGGGATCGTCGAAGGGAGGGGTTGACCATTCTCAAAGCAATGAGAAGAGGCTTCTTATCCCCAGGGTTTCTCCTGGCTTCGGGATTCGTTATCCATCATGTCTTTGGAGGGAATGTCATGGAACTATCATCTTCTGCATTTAAGGATAAGGAAAAGATCCCGGTCCAATATGTCATGCCGGGCGCGGGAGGGAAGAATATCTCTATTCCCCTCGTATGGAAAAACGTTCCCGCCGGTGCCAAATCCTTTGCCCTTTCGATGGTAGACCCGCACCCGGTAGCCCAGAATTGGGTTCACTGGCTGGTGATCAATATCCCATCCCAGGTGGCGTCTATCGAAGAGGGGGTATCGAAGAAGAAAATGCCTTCAGGCACCGTGGAGCTCAAGAATTCTTTCGGAGATATCGGATACGGAGGACCCCAACCGCCCAAGGGAACAGGAGACCACCCCTATGTCTTTACTCTCTATGCCCTCCATGTGGAGAAACTCGACCTGGGAGTGAATACCTCTCTTTCGGCATTCAAAAGAGCCATCGAGGGCAAGGTGATCGGTTCGGCCTCGATCACGGGAATGTATGGCCGTTGATTCCGGATGGGCAAGGAAGGTAAGCGCTGCCCGGAGGTGACCAGAAATGACGAAGTGGATTATCGATGCGGATCATTCCGTAGCCAGATTCTCTGTGCGGCACTTCATGATTGCCAATGTGGTCGGCCTGTTCAATAAGATCACCGGCTTTGTCCAATTCGATCCTCCCGACGTGGGCCATCTTTCCGTTGAGGCAGAAGTCGACGTCGGAAGCCTCACCACGGGACTTACGGCACGGGATGAGCATCTCCTCAGTCCGGATTATTTTGATGCGGGAAAATATCCCAAGATGGTCTTCAAAGGGAAGGACGTCGAACCCAAGGGGAAGAACGGGGGCAGGCTGAAAGGAGATTTCACGTTACGGGGGATCACCCGTCCCATCACCCTGGAGTTTGAGTACTTTGGCCCGGTCAAGAGTCCTTTTAGCGGAAAACAGTGTATCGGGTTCGGGGCGTCTACCCGGATCAACCGGGAGGATTATGGGATGAGTTGGAACGAAATGATGCCGGAAGGTGCGGGCGTCGTGATGAGCCGCGAGGTCAGCATCCATATCGACGTAGAGGCGGATCTTGCTACCGACTGAAAGGTCGTTCCTTCTTTGGGTCTCTTCCCCTGATCGGGTTACGAAAATGCTGGAGAGTGCCCCATCCCGCCTCAGGCAGGATGGGCGGGGAGCTTCACTGGAAGATCGATTCGACCATCCGCTGATGTTCTTGAGTGAGGTTCATGAATTGGACCCCGGCCGCTAAGGCTCCGTTCGATTCAAGCCGCACGACCTTACAGTGGACCTCCAATCCTTTGAGGGGAGGGTGATCCACTTCCAGGATAAATCCGAAAGGCACGCCCGGCAGTCCCCTTCTTCTCAGGCGAATATCGTTAAGGTAGGCTCCCCCTGAGCTGATATTTTCCAGAACCGTCCTGGCCGGATCCCCGAGGAGGTTAGGAGAACTTCGGCGATAGATCCGGATCTTCGCAGGAACATTGAGGGCTGCACGAGGCGATCGCCTCTTATGTTTATATATTTGCTCTTGGTCGGGCCGGAAGATGGACAGGTTGAGAAGGGAATAGATCTTTCGGGTGAGAGGCCCTTCCTCGATCCTCTCCTTGCTCAGGGTTTCATCCGCTCCCCATTCTAACGCTCGGTTGGTTTTTGTCTTGGAGAAAAAGAGAACCTTGAGATCCTTCATCTCCTCCATTCTCCGGATGGACTTAATGACTTCAGCGGTGGAGATATCCGGGAGGTCCTCATCGAGGATGAGCAGATCCGGCCGCTCCTTTGAGCAACGGATCAGAAGATCACATCCGAATCCCATCCGCTCGAAGTGGATCCGTTTGTCCTCCGAAAAGGTCTTCTGAATAAAAGAGGAGAGCTGATCATCCGGGGTGCCAAGAAGAACCCTGTACAATTGAAGGGCAAGACCTTCCATGGAAAGGTTGTATTTTTTCATGAAGGCCGTAATGCTCTCCCGGCTAACGAACCGCTCTCCGGTGATGGGATTCTTCTTACCGAAAAGGACTCCCCTATCAAATTTGCGAGAGACGGTGGACTGTGAGATGTTGAGCAACTTCGCTGCTTCCCGGGTCGTGAGAAATTCTTTTAGGCCCATAATCTCTTCCTTCCTCCTTAGCAACATCCAGTTTGGAGTTCCCTTTTCCGAAAGCGAATTCTTAAACCTGGGAGAAGGGTCGATCTCCCCCCTATTCTGAATAGAAAAAAAAGATTTGTCAAACGTTATTTTTCAAACCACCTATTTTCATGCATCGTTCGAATTTTGCGTTGCCATGTCCAAATGAGGGATGAACGAGTTTTTGTATTGATAGCACATCAAAATCCAAAAACTTCTAAAATTCCCGGTTGCTCTCTGTTGGATTTGTGCGACTCATCCTCCCCATCTTTCTAATAAGACTCAGAGCCGAGCGGGAACTTCATTTCAAAAAGGCGAGGGTGGAAAATAAGCAAATCCCCGATCCTCTATCGTCACCCGCCCTCTTCCAGAAGGAACGCAACCCTTCGAAGGCCCGCCGTTTAGGGTTGAGACTGCTTTTAATACTAGTATATATTCAAATCTTCATTTAGTCAACATCTATTCTTATAGAGCAGGGATTGCCCCCGTTTCTGCGACTGGATGAAACCCGAACTGGATCAATCCTTCTTACGGTTTCCTGGGAATGGTTAGGAGAAAGTGGAAGGGGACCAAAGGCGTCAATGAATGAGGATGACCCGTTTCGATGTGAGGAAATCGGGTCAGTAGGACGAAGTAACTTTTTGCCCTCCTATCTTGGAAGTCTGCGCTCCGCTCTCCGTCTTCTCCGCCTCGCCTCCTGCTGTTTCCTCTTCTTTTTTACAGAAGGTTTTTCATAGGATCTTCGCTTCTTCAATTCCTTGAGGATGCCATCCTTGGCGACTTGGCGCTTCAGGGCTTTGATTGCGTTCTCGATGTGGTTGTCTTGAACCTTTACCTCCAAGTCCCTCTCCTCGAATAGTGCTCCGGGATTTTCAATTGTGAAAAGCGGCTACCTGTCCCTATCCCTTCTCGGTTTGAATTCTCCGCCTCTTTTTTTCTGTGGCCTCGCTTCACTCACAATCAGGGCCCGATCCATGAAGGTCTTGCCGTTAAGAAGGGAAATGGCTTTCTCTGCCTCCTCCTTTGAGGCCATCTCGACAAAACCGAATCCTCTCGACCGTCCAGAATAAGCATCGGTAACGATCTTGGCCGATTGAACCGCCCCCGCTTCAGAGAAGAGTTTTGTTAAGTCCTCCTCGGAAGCACCAAAGGCAAGATTTCCCACATACAGTTTCACGTTCATCTTTTTTCTCCTCCATCCATTTAGAGCTCCCGGGGCTTTCGAAAAGGCATCCAGGGTTCCCGGACCCCTTTCACCAGGTCCGTGGCCTAACAGCGTTTGGTACTTTCTTTTATATGCTGAATGTTTAACCCCTGTCAAGTTAAATTAAAGAGAGAGCTCTGAAAAAGTACTTCACGCTCTCTCGATTGCACACCTGCCTACCGCAGGCAGGGATTTCAAAAAATGATTACGCAGATGTTTCCTTAATTTCAGTATGTTTCTAACCTGTGCTCCTAACGTGCAAAATCTTAAAGTTTCATTAAGCAAAATCAGGATGATCTCTCGCCCGCTTCGCCCTGTATCCCGCGAAACGCGGGATGGTGCAGGGCTACGCTCGAACTCACAGAGGTCACCGAGAAGATATCTTTGGCCTGATTTCCTGAGAAGGGAAATCAGGCCAAAACCTCGCTTTTAAGAACATGATCAGGGCAGTTTGAGTCGAACCGTTTCCTCAACGATTCGGCTCAAGAACTCTATCCCTTTGCGAGCTCTGTGAGAGACACAGTGTCATTTGGTTGCGGCTGCGCCGCTCGTCCGGAGAAGATTGGCTAAGAGTAACCGATTTTGCCTTTGGGTGCTTCGGCTATCTGGATCGTTCCGAAGTTTTTTTCATATTTGGAAACATTGTCCTTGAGGGCTTCAAGAATTCTTTTCATGTGACCCGGGCTCACGATGACCCTTGCGGTCACTGCCCCGGTGGGTGGGGCGACCATCAGAAAATCCAAGATAAATTCTTCTTTGGTGTGGATGACCACCATATTGTTTGAATAAACCCCTCCCTGAAGATGGGAAGGAAAATTCACCTTAATCTCTTTGATCTCCTGGCCGTTGGACATGACGCGCCTCCTTTCCCTGTTTTGGAAGAAATTATATCCTTCGCAAAAGATTGTTTCAATCCATAGCGCTGAATCCAGCGCTAAAAGAAACTCACCCTATTTAAAAGAGTGCCGGAACGAAAGGAAGGTGATCAGGGTGATGCCGCCGATCACGAGGTAAAGGACTGTGAGATTGGAGAAGGCCAGGACGGAGGTAGCAATGATCGGTCCCAGGGCGTTACCCGTAAACCTTGCCGAATTCAGAAAACCGATCGTGCTTCCCTTCGGCTTGCTGACAAAGAGGGAGATCACCAGAGGGATGGTTGCCGCTACCATTCCGGTCTGAATCATTCGGATGATCGTGAAGTCCACAATCCCCCTGCTCAAGGCAAGCATGCATTGAAGGAGGATCCCTGAGATAAAAAGAAAGATGATCATCCTTTGAACTCCCCATCTTCTCGACAGCCAACTCCACAGATAAGTGCCGATCATGGCCGTTGCCGTGTAAAACATGACCACAAGGCCTGCCAGCTTTAAGGCAAGGGTCTGCTCCACACTAAATCTTTCGAAGACCCTGGGCAGCACGCTGGGTAAGAACATCAGTTGCGTCTGGGCTGTAAAGCAGAGGGCCCATCCGATGATGATTCGTTTATCAATCGTCAGCTTCCCGGAAGTCTTCGTTTCCCTAGGAAGAAGGGGGATATCCCTGACATAGACGTAACAGAAAAGGAAGGAGGCGAACAGCACCGCCGAAGCGCTCAGAAAGGCACCCTTGAAGCCTAATGTGGCTGCCGCGAGAGAGCCGAGAAGGGGGCCCACTAACTGTCCAAAGGTCATCGATGATTGAAAGATCCCGATATCGAGCGACACCCTTTCCCTCAGAGAGGAAGAGGAGACAATGATCAGCCCGATCGTGGACACACCTCCCATCAGCCCCTGGCATATTCTGAGAATGAGCAGAAGATGAAGGTTCGTGGTGAAACCCATCAACAAAAATAAAAGGGCATGAGCTAAGAAGGCTCTAAGGTAGAGCTTCTTGGGACTGAAACGGTGTGTCAGGGAGCCCCAAAAAGTGGAGGTGAGAGCTGTTACCAAACCTGTTGAACCGATGATAAACCCTATCCAAAGCAGGGTCTCCTGGTAAGGGTAGGGGCTTACGTTGACGACGAAGAAGGGGAGAAAGATGTTGACGAAGGTGAGTGAAAAGGCCGATCCGAACTGGGACAAAGAGATCAGGATCAGATTCCGGTCTGCCTGCTTCATGAGATCTCAACCCCTTCTTTTTTTGCGGACAGGGGATTGGATAAAAGAAAACGAACGGGAAAAATTTTAACTTACCAGGATCGTCTCAGCAAGGAAAGAGCAAGAGCGAGGGAAGAAAATGGAGATGAGTCCGGCTCCGATTGGGATGAGGCAGATAATGGGGACAAGCCAGAAATTCGCAGTTTCTTCTAGTCTAAAGGACTTTGGGGATTCGATCACCGCCAATACTACCACTCATGGCAGGTCGTGAAACCAAAAATAAGCTTGCCAAGGTTTTTACCCCGTTAGAAAGCCCAGCCATGCATGGCGGGAATAATAGTGTTAAAACTTCGGTCCCTCACAGAAAGGGCTGGGACAAAGCCATGTCCTTTCTAACGGGGTTTACCATCCTCGGACAAGGTAAGACACGGATGTCTGGCTATTTCCCGAGGATGCCCTTGAGCTTCTTGGTCGTTTCGGCACCCACCTCCTTCTCGACTGCCGACTCCACCGCCTTTGTAGCCTCCGCGCTTAGCATCTCCGGCGACAAGCCCATGTCTTTGAGGCTCTTCTTGAGAGCATCGGTCACTGCTGGGGAGGTAATCTGTTTGTGCAGAGCGGCGAAGACCTCACTGAAAACCTCTGCAGGCGAACCGCCCCCCTTACTCTTGCCGATGTCCTTGAGGTGGATGTCGGGCAGGGTGGCATTCACCGTCTTGCCAGCGAGAGCTGTCATGGTCAGGTTGACTTTACCCTCTTTGAGAATGAAGTCCCGAATCAGTAGCTTCTTGCCGTCGCTTTTCTCCTCGGTCGGTTTCTTCGTGGTGGTTCCCGGGCCGGTGGCGCTCTTCACATTGTTCATGATCGTTTGGAAGTTATCCGTACCGCCAGCCTTCTCGTAGGTGATCTCGGGCCGGACAACCTCGATCTTGTCGATGACGATGGTATTGGAAGTCAGCGACTTCTCGTCCACGTTCACGAAGATAGAGCCGACCTTCATGGCCTGGGGGGCATTGAAACCCTTCGGATTGCCAAGAAAGAAATCCTTGAGCTTGGCCTCGCCGGAAAAGATGGACACGCCCACGTCCCCTAACCGAAGCTCGGTCTTGGTGATTGGGGGTCCGTACGTATTGACGGCCGCCTTGATGAGTGGTCCGATCTTGGAGAGCCCGAATAATATTAAAGCGATCCCTATGACAACGACGACTGCCGCGATAATAAGCCACATCTTCCACTTCTTCATGGTCATTCCCCCTTTCTGCCGGTGCCGGGATATCCGATACCGCCCGGCAATTGGATTGCGTAAATGGCACTTTCTCCGCTCTTACCCCCCTACGCAGAAAGCCACGGGTCTTTAGACCGTGGATGAATGCAAGGAGGGTACCCTTCGAAGCTCCTAAGGAGCGTAGTAGGATATGCTTCGGAGGGTTCCGCCCCACGAAGCATGTGGAGGAGCCATGGACTTTAGCCCGTGGGGCTCCACCGCTTATTCCCTTGTTTGGCCTATTCTTGTGTCCCTATAATCAATCATAGGCCTTTGATTTCGATTGTCAATAAAATTGATTCTTCGGAACTCCATGGGCTAAGATTGCTGTCTCCGGTCCGTTACTCATGCGAACGCTTTTACTCTTCTGACAGGAGCCCTCCTCGCCCTCCCCCTTTCTTTCTCTTTCAATCTTTCTAAGAATGAGGGGACGAGGATAAACGAGAATGGAATAGAGGGGGAAAAGGGAGGTTAAAAAGGAGTAGCCTTTAAACAAAAAAAGGGAAGAACCTGGCCTCCCTTCCCTCTTCTTCCATAAGGACATCATTTAACAACAGCAGCATCTGTGGTGGTAATTCCAATGGGCCCATTCATAACTGCACGGATCCGACATGAAATAAGAACAGGCCTTCATGGTACCCGTTTCTTTTTTTGCTCTTGTAGCTTTTTTCCTCATATCCACCACCTCCTAATTTAAATATAATCCCTTAACCTCAAAATTCAAGTCCGCAAGAAAAGGGAGGGGCACGTTTTTGGGTGTCCCTCATTTGCCTGCCGGCCAGCGGTGCCATTGTCGCAAACTCGATTGCGTATAATGGGTGGGTGTATTAAAATCACCTCAAGAAAAGCTGCGTTCTTTCTTGATGACGAAAGGATATTGGACGAGGGGATAGCCATGAAGACCAGAAAGATTGCCAGAAGTAAATCCGAAAAGTCAGTGACGAAAGGCAGAACCGCTGTTCGACATCCATCCTCAGAGACGATTCGTAAAATTGAGAAGCAGATGATGAATCTAACAGTGAATGGGCAACTTTATGAACTGGAAATCGGAAGCAGATCTCACGAGGTTGACCCATCGCATACTCTGGCCCACACCCTCCGGGAGACGCTGGGGCTCACGGGAACAAAGATAGGATGCGATCGCGGAGCCTGTGGAGCATGCACCGTCC
>Ga0154748_1181_pt1 | contig 11512 bp, 10 predicted proteins | sample Rifle2008BG16ft_FD_105756 | JGI IMG/M metagenome (GOLD analysis project Ga0154748, IMG submission 105756) | Deltaproteobacteria bacterium RBG_16_50_11
TCAGAACGAACAAAGAAATGACTTTAGATCAACTCGCAAAAAAGATCGGCCTTACAAAAGGGTATTTGTCCCAAATTGAGAATTCAGCAAATGCACCTCCGTTTTCAACTTTAGATAAGATTGCTTACGCCTTAGGAGTGGATATTACTTACTTTTTTGTGGATAACGAAAATGATCAAAAGGAATCCAAAATTACAATTGTTAATCCAGATGAGAGAAAAAAAGTAGATCCAGGAGGCATACGCAGAGGCTATGGCTATGAATCCTTAGCTTATAAAAAAGCAGGAAAGAATATGGAGCCCTATGTGATTACTGTTGATTCGCAAAGCAGCGGAACTTTCAAGCATGACGGGGAGGAATTCCTTTACATTCTTGAAGGAACAATGGAATTGGATTACGGGGGACAAAAGTACGTAGTGAAAAAGGGGGATAGTATCTATTTAGATTCCGGGATTGAACATTCTGAAGGGCTTTGGGGAACGATAAAGTTAAGTTGCTCTGCATCATATACAATTATCGAAGGGTGTAAATTTTTTTGGAGGAATGGTTTACAACTAATAAACTTTTTAAAGGTCCAATATGGGAAACCCCATAATCATTAAAGGAGGAACCCATGGAAAGTTATGATAAAGTGGTCACATCTTGTTGCAATGGATGCTATTTTGAATGTGGTCTTTTGGCATATGTTAAGGAAGGGAAAGTCGTAAAAATTATTGGGGATGAGAAGAACCCCATGAATAAAGGTTATATATGCACGAGAGGTGTAAATTATAAACACCTTCTCTATCATAAGGACAGGCTTATCTATCCCATGATGAGAATAACCGGTAAAAAAGGGGAGAAAGCCACTTGGGAGAGAATATCATGGGATAATGCTCTTCATGTTATTTCTGATAGATTACAGGAGATCAAAAAGAAACATGGCTCTTTCTCCTTAGCCGTAGCCATCGATGGAAGACCCCAACATTGGCAGACGATCCTATTAGGCAGGACATTAGGTACTCCCAATGTTTGGGCTTGTACAGATTTATGCGAAGGGCCGGCCATTGTCGCGGATCACGTCACCGTAGGTCAGTTGATAACCCAAATGGTAGAACCTGAGTATGAAAAGAGCAAACTCATCGTTCTTTGGGGTGCGAACCCTGAAGTGACCCATGGTCCTTACTGGCAGAATATTTTAAACGCTAAAAAGGCGGGGGCGAAGATAATAACGATTGACCCTCGATATACCAAAGCCGCTGAGAAATCAGATCTGTGGATCAAAATAAGACCCACTACGGATGGGGCTTTGGCAATGGGTCTATTAAACATTGTCATCAGCGAGGAGCTTTATGACAAAGAATTTGTCGAAAAATGGACAGTAGGTTTTGACAAACTGAAAGAGAGAGTTCAGGAATATCCGGTGGACCTCGTTGAAAGAATTACGGGGGTTAAAAAGGAAAAAATATGGCAAATAGCCAGTATGTTGGGTTCTATAAAACCTGCATGCCTGTATAGCAGAACTGGAGTAACTCAAAAGAACAACGCTACCCAGACGGCAAGGGCCCAGACGATTCTGATCTCGATCTTAGGAAATCTTGATATTCCCGGTGGTCAGCCCATTCCCAAGAGATATCCTGGATTGGTTCTGCGTGGGGATTTCGTGTATGACCCAAAATACAGGTTGAAACCAGAAATAGAAAACAAAAGGATTGGAGCCCAAAGATATCCTCTGGCAGCCAGATATATACATGTCTCCCACAATCAGAGTGTCGTTCACTCCATTTTATATGGAGACCCCTACAGGATCAGAGGAGTTTTCATGACAGGGACAAACCCTGTGCTCTCTAATCCTAATACTCGAAAGACTTGGGAAGCCCTTAAGAGACTCGAATTTTTTGTGGTCTCGGACTACTTTATGACACCTACGGCTGAAATGGCAGACATTGTTTTGCCAGCGGCCACATGGATTGAGAGAAATGATATAGGAACAGAGTATAACCAGAAATGCATGGGAGTAAGACAAAAGGCCATTGAACCTGTGGGAGAATGCTGGGAGGACTTGAAAATGGTTCTTGAATTGGTCAAGGTGATGAAGAAAAAAGGATATGTCAGAGAAGAGGAGAGTTTCGTAAAATGGGATACGGTTGAGGAGTTAAACAATTTCCGCTTGAAGGACACAGGGATGACCTTTAACGATTTTAAAGAGAAAGGGATCGTCTTCTTTGAACCTACGTACAAGGCATATGAGAGGATAGGGTTTCGAACCCCGTCAGGGAAGGTGGAACTTTACTCCAGCATCTTTGAAGAGCTTGGATACGATCCCCTGCCAGATTTCCAGTTTCCCCTTGAGAGTCCAGAAATAACCCCAGAGCTATTTGAAAAATATCCAATAATCCTTTTGTCAGGTGTTAAAACAAGGCCCTACTGGCATTCGGATGGAAGACAGCTCGAATGGGCAAGGAGGATTCTTCCAAATCCTGAGGTGGAGATAAATAGGAAAGATGCTGAAGCGCTTGGTATCGAAGATAATGACTGGGTTTGGATAGAATCTACACGAGGGAGGAGGGTAAAGCTTGTTGCTAGATTATCTGACAAAATTCCGGAAGGAGTTGCCAGTGCCCAACACGCCTGGTGGTTTCCTGAGAAGCCGGCCCCGGAGCATGGATGCTTCGATTCGAATATAAATGTAATAACCATTGATTTTCCCTGTGAGCCTATTTCCGGAACTCCCACGTATAAGGGACTCCTCTGTAAAATAACGAAGGTGGAGGGATAAAACAGCTTATATGGGAGATAAATATCCAGAATATTGGAATGAAGAGATGGAGACCTTATCTCCAGAAAGATTTCACGACGCCCAGGGGAAGGCATTACTCAAACAGCTCAAGTATGTGTGGGAAAAATCAGCCCTCTATCAAAAAAAATTTAAAAATGTTGGTATAGAGTTAGGAGATATCAAAACGCTGGAAGATCTGTGCAAGCTTCCCTTTACTGAGAAGGCTGAGCTGCGGGATAGCCAAATCAACTCTCCTCCACTGGGGACACACATCGCTTGCTCTATGGAAGAGGTTAAAAGGATCTATTCGACCAGTGGAACTACAGGTCGGCCAACTTTCATTGGATTGACCAAGCATGATATAGAGGTATGGCGTGAAGCCTCTTGTAGGGCCTTCTGGACCGGAGGTTTTCGGCCAAATAGTAGAGTTCCTCTTGTTGTGGCTCCTTTTTTCATTGCTGCTTCTTATGCCGATTCAATACAAGCCATCGGTACACTAGTTCCTATTGGTGTCGGAGCAACGGATAGATTGATTGCGGCCTTTCAACATATCGGATGTAATGCATTTCTATCCACATCCTCTTTTCCTTCGCATTTTGCTGATTCTCTCCAAAAAAGGGGTATCGATCCGAGAAGTTTGCGGATTAAAGTCATATTGGCGGGGGGTGAGCCAGGAGCTGCCATTCCATCTGTTCGACAGAAAGTGGAGGAGACCTTTGGTTGCTTATTTCTTGAAATGATGGGAAATGGGGACATGTGCGGAGAGATATGGTCAGAATGTAGGTATAAGATGGGGATGCACTTCATTGCGCAGGGGATTATTCATCCTGAGATCATTGATCCTGATACTGGTAAAGTCCTAGAAATCAGAAAAAGAACACAGGGAGAGTTAGTTTACACTTCTCTAGACCGGGAATGCATTCCCCTCATTCGATTCCGAACAAGGGATCATGTTATAGTAACCCAGACCAGCTGTGAGTGTGGTCGAACAGGATATGGCATTCGGGTCTTCGGAAGAACTGATGATATGATCATTGTTCAAGGGGTAAATGTCTACCCTTCAGCGGTTCGCGATACTATTGCCAGTCTCTTTCCCAAGACAACAGGTGCAATGGAAATTCAATTATTTTCCCCTCCACCTGAAGGTTGGAATCCACCCATCCATATAAAAGTAGAGTATGGGAGAGAACCAGGTGATTTGGATCTTTTGAAACAAGAAATAGAGACACTTATTCGGGATAAGCTCATCTTTAGGGCTAATGTGGAATTGGTTCCTCCAGAATCCCTCCCTAAGTATGAATATAAGGCTAAGCTGGTCCGGAAGCTATATGAAGAGGATCATTAGACAATTGTAGAGAAAGATGGAAATCGTTCCTTCCTTTTGTTGAAAAAGTGTCACCACCGTCTATTGACTATAAAAATGTTTGTTGAAAATATTGAAATTATTTGGTAGATTAACAAAGAGGTAATGCATTAGGTAATTTCTTAATCAATATTCAGTGTTTAAATCTACTTTTAAGGAGGGAAAAAGAGATGAAAAGGCTATTGTTGATGATGATCTTTGGAATTTGGATTTTTTCTTTGAGTTTGGGCTACGGTGCTGAGCCCATTAAAGTTGGAGGGATATTCTCTCTTTCCGGGCCGGGTGCTCACATCGGTGTAGCCCAGAGAAATTCTGTATTAATCGCTATCGATGAGTTCAACAAAAAAGGAGGGGTGGGGGGACGTCCCATTGAGATGGTCACCGGAGACGACGAAAGCGATCCTACCAAAGCGGTGTTGGTCCTTAAGAAGACGATCGAAACTCAACCGATCGTTGCTCTAATTGGACCTGTGCGAACCGATGTGGGAATGGCTACGATTCCCACCCTTGAGAAAGAAGGAATCCCAGCCTTCATGCATGCCGGAGGGGATGTGATTATCACGCCGGTGAGAAAATGGGTCTTCAAATCACCCTACCGGGCTGTGGACGCCATGGAGCGAATTGCCCTTTATTTAGAGAAAAATAAATTAGTCAAAATTGGATTTCTTGCTTCAGCGGACGGATTTGGAAAGGATGGGGCCGCCATTGTTGATAGGATTGCAGCAAAGTATGCATTTGAGATTTTGGCAAAGGAGGCCTTCGACCTCAAAGATGTGGATATGACAGCCCAATTAACCCGTATTAACGCCAAAGGCCCCCAGGCCATTATCGTCTGGACGATTGGCCCACCGATGGGGATCACCACAAAGAATGCCCGTGCCCTTGGGATAATAGTTCCTTTGTTCCAGTGCCACGGTGCAGCAGAACCCATCTTCTTTAAACTGGCAGGGGATGCTGCGGAGGGTGTGATGATGCCCTCGACAAAGATTGTGGTGGCTGATCAACTCCCTGAAACTGATGTTCAGAAGAAGAAACTTTTAGAATATATAAAGGAATATGAAGCCCGATTTAAAGAAACACCAGGGACTATGGCAGCCTATGGAGCAGATGCGGCCTACCTTGTTCTCGAAGCCATTAAGAAGGCAGGCCCCGATCGAGCCAAGATCCGAGATGCCCTCGAGGGGATGAAAGGCTACGTGGGCCTCAGTGGAATTTACAATCTCTCGCCTGAAGATCATACTGGAACGACAGTGAAGGATATTGTTTTGGTGAAGGCTGAGAAGGGAAAATTTAAATTGGTAGAATAGGAACAATGGCCGGAGACCATCTTTTGGACTTCGGCCTATTTTTTATATGAAATCGTAACTCTTTTCACAAATGGAGAGGTATGGAATTACACGAACAAATCTTTCAATATATCATCTCGGGTCTGACCATTGGAGCCATTTATGCTTTGGTCGCCCTTGGATTCAACATCATCCATAATGCCACGGGAATGGTGAACTTCGTCCAGTGTGAATTTGTCACCCTTGGTGGGATGATGATGTATACGTTTCACACCCTCCTCAAGATTCCCATCTTCCTCTCTTTCTTCTTCTCCACTGTAACGGTCGTTCTTCTCGGGGCTGCCATTGAAAGGGGTCCCATTCGAATAGCAAAATCAAAGGCTATCATTGTCTTAGTATTTATTACTATCGGCCTTTCCTCCACAATTCGAGGAACTGCTCTTCTGACCTGGGGACCTGATAATGTTCCTATTCCTTCCTTCTCTGGTGAGCGAGTGATTCGAATTCTAGGGGCAGCCATCCTCCCCCAACACCTATGGATCTTCGCTATAACGATTGGGGTCGTCATCTTTCTCCAATACTTTTTTCACCGAACGTTAATTGGAAAAGCAATGAGGGCTACGGCCGTTAATAGACGAGCTGCCTCATTGGTAGGGATCAATGTTAATTGGATGATCCTGCTTTCCTTTGCAATGAGTGGAGGTCTTGGAGCCGTGGGAGGGATAATCATCGCTCCTATTACCACGACCTCCTATGATACGGGAATCATGTTAGCTCTGAAGGGTTTTGCTGCCGCCATTTTGGGCGGCTATGGAAACAGCACTGGAGCTATTGTTGGAGGATTGATCTTAGGAGTGCTGGAGTCCCTCGGTGCAGGGTTGATCTCCTCCAAATTCAAAAATGCCTTTGCCTTCTTTATTCTCTTGCTTGTTTTGTTCTTCAAACCTACAGGACTTTTAGGTCATGGGGAGACGGAACGGGTTTAAAAATCGTGACACGCGCGTGCACGCTGGAGTACCTACCTTCGCCGAAACGCTTCGTGCAGGTAGGCGGCGTGTCGGCACACAGGCGTGAGCCGTGATTCGTGAGTCGAAAATTAATGTGGTCATTCATTAGAAGAAAAGAAAATTTATTTTTACTCATATTTGCGCTGGCCATCATCCTCATCCCCATGGTGGTAAAAAATAAATATTATATCCTTGTGATGAATATTGTCGGCCTCAACACCATTGTGGTGGTGGGCCTTAATCTGCTGATCGGATTTGCTGGACAAATTTCCTTGGGACACGCCGCCTTTTATGGAATGGGGGCTTACGTATCCGCTGTTCTGACAGCGACATACAGTTTCCCCCCCTGGCCTACGATCGTCATCGCAATGATCGCCACAGGGACAGTTGCTTACTTTGTCGGATACCCTTCCCTCAAATTAAGAGGCCACTATTTAGTGATGGCTACCTTAGGATTCAGCATCATCGTCCACGTTTTTATGGTTGAACTGGACAAGATCACTGGGGGGCCTTCTGGTTTTCCTGGAATACCTAATCTTTCAATAGGCAGATTGGTTTTTGATAATGACTTTAAACATTTCTATCTCATCTGGACCTTTGCCTTCTTCTGTATCCTCGCCTCGATCAATTTAGTTAACTCCCGAGTGGGGAGGGCACTCAGGGCAATTCACGGGGGTGAGATAGCAGCCAATACCTTGGGCGTTGATACAGATAAGTATAAGACAAAGGTCTTTGTCCTGAGCGCCATCTTTGCCTCATTAGCAGGAAGCCTTTATGCCCACTACATTACTTTCATCAGTCCTCGTAGTTTCGACTTTTACTACTCCATCCAGGTGGTCACCATGGTCATCGTTGGAGGAATGGGGAGTGTTTGGGGATCGTTCTTCGGAGCCGGCCTTTTGACAGTCCTTTCAGAAATCCTTCATGTGGCTGAAAAATATAACATTATCGCATATGGAGCTATTCTCACAATTGTGCTTATCTTTCTTCCAGAAGGAGTTTTGGTAGGTCTTTATAACCTTTATCAGAGGCGAAAGATTAAAGCGCAGATCGAGGAAGAGAAAGAATCGAGTTTTGGGTTAAAAATTTAGATGTAAGAGTTCAAAAAAAACATTAGTCACGAATATAATGGGTCATTCTGAAATCATACTGAGAGCGGATCGGCTTTTGAAAACATTCGGCGGGATCGTTGCCCTGATCGATGCCTCGTTGGACGTCAAACGTAATGAGATCACCGCCATCATTGGCCCCAACGGTGCAGGGAAGACCACCTTCCTCAACCTCATCACAGGGATTTATCCTCTGACATCGGGAAAGATCGTCTTTGAAGAAACCACGATCTCCAGACTCAAGCCCTTTCATATTGCCTTTCGGGGGATTACACGAACATTTCAAAATATCCAGGTCTTTCAAAATATGACGGTCTTAGAGAATGTGATGGTAGGATTTCATACACAGACCCAATCCGAATTTTTTAGTTGTCTCATGCATCTGGCAAAAGTAAAGAAAGAAGAAAAAATTGTTAAAGAGGAAAGCTATTCCATTCTCCGTTTCTTCAACCTTGATAAAAAAGCGCACTGGCTCAGCTCCAGCCTTCCCTATGGAGAACAGAAGCGTCTGGAGATCGCCCGCGCCTTGGCAGGTAAACCCAAATTGATCCTTTTAGATGAGCCTGTGTCGGGTCTCAATGTTAAGGAGACTGAGGAGTTATCCGAACTCATTTTGAAGATAAAAGAGAAAGGAATCACTGTTATCCTGGTCGAACATAACATGAATTTCGTGATGAGCATCTCAGACAAAATAATGGTTCTCAATTACGGCCGAAAAATCTCAGAGGGAACTCCAGGAGAGGTTCAGAGGGATCCAAAAGTGATCGAGGCCTACCTGGGAGAAGAATGATGCTTTCCGTCAAAGAGGTGAATACTTACTACGGAGGGATTCATGCCCTGAGGGATGTATTCCTCCATATTGAAAAGAATGAGATTGTGGCGCTCATTGGCTCAAATGGTGCGGGAAAGTCCACCCTTCTCAACAGCATCTCAGGAGTGGTCCCTACCCATACAGGCTCCATCAGCTTCAATGATCTCGAAATTACTCGTTTTTCTCCAGAAAAGATTGTTGATCAGGGCATTGTTCAGGTACCTGAGGGAAGGCAGCTCTTCAATCCTCTCACTGTATTGGAAAATCTGGAGCTCGGGGCTTACCTCCGGTTTTCTAAAGGAAATAGAAAGGGGATTGAAAAAGACCTTGGCTACGTACTGGAACTCTTCCCCATTCTCAAGGAAAGAAGAAACCAGAAAGCTGGAACCCTGAGCGGTGGGGAACAACAGATGCTCTCCATTGGCCGGGCGATCATGAGCCGGCCCAAATTGATGCTTTTAGACGAACCCTCTTTAGGCCTTGCCCCTCTGCTGGTCGGAGAGATCTTCAATGTCATCCAGAAGTTACAGGAGGATGGGACGACGATCCTCCTGGTTGAACAAAATGCGAAGGCTGCGCTTAAGGTAGCCGCTCGGGCCTATGTCCTCGAGACCGGCAGAATTACTTTGCAAGGAGAAGCGAAAGCCCTAATGGAAAACGAAGAGGTTAAGAGAGCATACTTAGGAAGGATTATCGTGAGAAAGTATGAATTGTAAATTATGAGCTATGAGTTTAGAATTATAACTAAACAATCGTTTTAAGAGACACGAATCACCAATCGCGTTATTTTCTAACTTTTGGAGAGTCCATGAAAACGTTTGATTACCTCAAACCCAAAACCCTCGAGGAGGCCTTCACTTCCTTAAATCAGTTGGGGAAAAAGGCGAGACTCATTGCCGGCGGGACAGATGTGATGGTGATGATCAAGCAAAAGACGATCTCTCCTGATGTCCTCATCTCCTTACAGGGTATCCCGGGCTTGAACCGCATCGAATATGATGGGAGTCTGAGAATCGGACCGCTGGTGACCCACCGGGCCCTGGAAAAGTCTCGGGTAATCCGAAAAGAATTCTCCGCCCTCGCCGATGCCGTTGATTCCCTTGGCTCCATCCAGATCCGTAATGTCGCCACCCTCGGTGGCAACATCTGTACGGCCGCTCCTTCCGCCGATACGGTGACCCCCCTTCTGGTTCTGGCTGCTCAGTTGAAAGTGAAGAGCCTGAAATCCGAGCGAATTATCCCGGCTGATCAATTTTTTACAGGGCCCGGGGAAACGGTATTAAAAGAAGGGGAGATCCTAACCGAGATCCTGATTCCCAAACCTCTTCCCAACACAGGCTCTTCCTACTGGAAACACCAGAGGCGCCAGGCCCTCGATCTTCCAATCCTCGGGGTTTCGGTCCTCCTATCCCTGGACAAGGCCAAGGTGACCTGCTCTGACCTTCTCTGCACCACGTCTCCCATCTCAACGGTCTTGCATTCCCTCGAAGAGGACGAAATCGTATGCAAGGAGATCCGGATTGCCTTAGGAGTGGCTGCCCCCACTCCGATCCGGACGAAGAAAGCCGAAAGCCTTCTCCGTGGGAAAAAGGTGAGCGACGAACTTCTTGAGCAGGTAGCAATCACCGCGGCGGAGGAGGCTCAACCAAGAGACACCCTTCGGGGAGAAGCATGGTATCGCAGGGACATGATTAAAGTCCTGGTCAAACGAATGGCGATGAGGGCGATTGAGCGTGTTCTTCAACCCGAAGAAACGATCTTTCCGGTAAGGTTGTGGTAAACATTTTAAATTCGAAGCACGAAATCCGAATTTCGAAACAAATCCAAATTTTCGAAATCAAATTGTTTCAAACAATAAATCTTAATCGTTTTGGAAATTTGGTCATTTGAATTTTGGATTTGTTTCGGATTTCGATATTCGGATTTCGTATTTTTTGACCCGCCTTTCATTAGGGCTGCGAAAGACTAGCCTGGATTTTTCAATTGGAGGAAATCGAACCATGAAACAAACCGTCCGTTTCAAATTAAATGGGGAGGCTGTCGAGATGGACATCGAGTCTCATCTTACCCTGTTGCAGCTCTTGCGGGACCGCCTGGGACTGATGGGGACGAAAGAAGGATGTGGCATGGGGGAGTGCGGGGCCTGCACGGTACTCCTCAATGGCCAGACCATCAACTCCTGCATCTTCCCTGCCTCTGAGGCAGACGGGAAAGAGGTAACCACCATCGAGGGGATCTTCGGTGCTCACAGCGATCTCCACCCCATTCAGAAGGCTTTTGTTGAGTATGGGGCTGTTCAATGCGGTTTCTGCACGCCGGGAATGGTACTTTCGGGTAAAGCCCTCCTCGATGAGAACCCGAAACCGTCTGACGATGAAATCCGGAACGGGATCGCCGGGAATCTGTGCCGCTGCACCGGCTACCTTCAGATCATCCAGGCCATCAAGGCAGCCAGCGAAAAGCTATAAATCCGAAGCACGAAACCTGAAATTCGAAACAATCTCGAATGACAAAAATTCAAAACTCAAGACTATATGACCTGGAGGATCGGACACTTAATTTCGCGAAAAAAGTAAGAACTTTTGTAAAAAAATTATCTAAAACAATAGCGAACATTGAAGATGGAAAACAACTTATTAAGGCCTCCGGCTCCGTTGGCTCGAATTATATTGAGGCAAATGAGGCATTAAGTAAAAAAGACTTTATTGTCAGGATAAAGATTTGTCGCAAAGAAGCTAAAGAAAGCCGTTATTGGTTAAGGCTGGTAGATACTTGTGATCAGCCAGCACAGGAAAGCGAAAAAGAGGATTTAAAAAATGAAGCTACTGAGCTTATGAATATTTTTGGGTCTATTTTACGCAAGAGTGAATAGGTTTCGGAAATTTGATCATTTGAGAATTCAGATTTGTTTCGGATTTCGATATTCGGATTTCGGATTTAATGGAGGGATATATGGAAGAATTCATCAACATTGGAAAGAGAATCCCGAAGGCGGATGCCGAAGAGAAGGTGACGGGAAAAGCCATCTATATTCATGACCTGCATCTTCCAGGGATGCTCTATGGAAAGATCCTCTACAGCTTCCATCCCCATGCGAAGATCTTAAACATCGATACCTCCAGGGCAGAAAAGCTTCCAGGCGTTAAGGCTGTCCTGACGGGCTATAATATCCCCCCTA
>Ga0154748_1050_pt1 | contig 11467 bp, 11 predicted proteins | sample Rifle2008BG16ft_FD_105756 | JGI IMG/M metagenome (GOLD analysis project Ga0154748, IMG submission 105756) | Deltaproteobacteria bacterium RBG_16_50_11
CGGAAACGCAACCAACGTACGCTTCAATGCTTTCCTTTACAAATCCCGGGAGTTCTTTAAGCAAAACAATGTCCGAAATTGTAAGTCGCCCCCCAGGTTTCAAAGCCCTGAAAGCTTCCTTAAAGACCTTTGCCTTATCTGGCGACAGGTTGATCACGCAGTTGGACATAACCACATCGATGGAATCGTCATCAACAGGGAGGGTTTCGATATCGCCGCGCCTAAACTCCACGTTTCTGTAATTGCTTTTCTTAGCGTTCTCCTTCGCTTTCTCGATCATCTCCGGAGTCATATCCACCCCGATCACTTTTCCTTTCTTACCCACCTTGTTGGCAGCAAGAAAACAGTCGAAGCCAGCCCCTGACCCAAGATCAAGAACCGTGTCTCCCTCTCTCAGGGAAGCAAGAGCCACGGGATTCCCACAGCCAAGACCAAGATTCGCACCTTCGGGAACCCCGGTAATCTCCTCCTCCGAATATCCGATCCTTCTGCTGATATCTTCTGCGAGATCGGCACTTCCACAGCAAGAGCTCCCCGGTCCACAGCAGGAACTGCCCTGCTTCGCGACTTTTGCATATCCCTCTTTTACGATTTCTTTGATATCCTTAATGTCCCTCTGGTCCATCTTTCTCCTCCTTCGACTTATCTAAATGTGTCTTTGACCTTAGCGACCCGGTGGTGTATCAACCATGTCCTTCATCATCGGACCGATCAGCCCCTTCACCATATCGGCGAAATCATCGGCTTTGATCATGGTAATGCAACATATCTTGCCATTCTTTTCCCAACTGACGAGTGCCAATTTATCGCCTGGACGGATGTTCGCCTTCTCCCTCATCTCTTTAGGGAGCACCATCTGCCCTCGCTCATCCACGCTTATCAATGACTCAACCTTACAACAGCTACCTCCTCCACCAGCCGGCTCGAAACAAGATCCTTTGTTCTTTTTGGCCATCCCTGCACCCCACTCCTTAACGGAATTCTTACTATTCTGATAAATCAGATTGTACTTATAATAAGGATTCCAGCGGTTCTTGTCAAGCATTTTTTAGAGATTTCCCAGAAAATAGAAACGAATCGCACGAATGACAGCGAATTACCCGAATAGGAAACCCGTCGTTACCATTCGTGTAATTCGTTCCTGGTAATCATTTTCATCATTCGCGGGTGCCCCCTGGGCATGAGGCATTTCTCAAAAATTCGAGAAATCTCTGATACCACCCCTGCCTGCCGGCAGGCAGGGATTATAAATTGATTACACGGATTACAAATACATTGAAAAATAAGGAGAAATCCCTGTGGAATCATTTTTTCAACTCTGTGTAACCAGAGAGCGAAAAGTATTTTTTAGAGCTCTCTTTAAATGCGCGGCGGGATTGGACTTTTTTGTCGCGATGGGAGACTTTCCCGTAAGGTAACCGACCATACCTTCTTGTTAGGCATGATCCAGGGATTCCCTTTCCCAACCTTTACCAAGATTGAATGCATGATCCAGTTATGTTAGATTTTATAATCGATCCGTGGAAGCACGGAGCAAGCACTCTTTAGGGAAAGCAACCTTCCTGGGCACTGAGGAGAGGGAGGGCTTCTCGGACAAGTAGAAACCATCGACATGAGATTAGGCATTTTTTCTCGATTGTTGATCGGGTTTTTAGTGATCTTCGCTCTCCTCGTGGGAGGGACGGTTTATGGGATCTTTAAGCTGCACCAGTTGAATAAAGGAACCCGTCAGATCACTCGAATCGACAACCGTATTTTGGATCTTAAGGAAAAACTGACCGATTCCTTCATCTCCCAACTACGGTTCGAGAGGAAATTCGTCCTCACCAAAGACCCTTCCATTTACACCCAATATCTTTCGGCAAAAAACGACTTTGCGAATTATTTCGCTGAGGGCCTCTCTCTCGTCGATACTCCCGAAAAGAGAAAATCGTTGAGTCAGATCAAAATCTTCTATAACCGATATCAATCCCTGACCGAAGAAGAAATGGAGCAGATCAAGGTAAATCCTTCCCCCTTTAAAAAGAGGTATGAACAGGAGATTGAAAAGACCGCAGATGAGATTTTGGAGGAACTGAAGAGATTGGAAACCTTCACCCGGCACGATATCCACAACCGGATGAAGGCTCTGGATCAGGCAGGGACTTCGGCCCAGAAACTAGCTATCTTTGCAGCAGCCATCACCATCGGGCTGGTCCTCGCTATCTCCCTGCTGATCACCCGGAGCATTGCCAGACCCATCACCCTTTTAATGGATAAAACAAAAGAGATCTCTCGGGGGGTCTTCGAGGGGGATCTCCATATTTCCTCTCCCCCGGAGATCTCACAGCTCAGCGAGTCCTTCAATTCAATGTGCCGGCAGTTAAAAATGGTGGACAAGATGAAGTCAGACTTCCTATCCACCATGTCTCATGAGTTACGAACACCCCTGACGTCGATCAAAGAAGGGATCAGCCTTTTGCAGGACGGCATTGGAGGAGCGTTGGCAGAAAGGCAGAAGAGGCTTTTGAATATCCTTGCCGCAGAGACCCATCGATTGATTGCCCTGGTCAATTCCCTGTTAGACCTGTCGAAGATGGAGGCAGGGATGATGACCTATCATTTTGAAGCAGGGAGCCTCCCTCCTTTGATTCAACGGGCGATGATGGAAATGGTTCCTCTCGTAGAAGGCAAAAGAATCCAGCTGGAAGCAGGGATAAATCAGGAACTACCGAGTATCAACATGGATGGCGATCGGGTTCTCCAGGCACTGCGGAACCTGATTGGAAATGCGGTGAAATTCACGCCAGAGGGAGGAAGGATCAGGGTGTCCGCCCGCTCAACCCACACAGGAGTAGAGGTCTCCGTGGAGGATAACGGACCGGGCATCCCCAAAGAAAATATGACGACCATCTTCGAAAGATTTCACCAGGTCCCTGGAAAAAGTTCAAATCCGATGAAAGGCACGGGATTAGGTTTAGCCATCGTCAAACACATCATCAACGCTCATGGAGGCAACGTGTGGGCAGAGAGTCAACCCGGACAGGGAAGTACCTTTATCTTTGTCTTACCTCTTTGATGCTCGTTTTCTTTCTGGGCTGTGCCGAACTGGAAAAAAGCAAGACCCGGGTGGAGGTGAGCTCTGTCCCGGCGGGGAGAAAAGTCCAATCAAGGAGTGAAGACCACTTCCGCCTGGGACAGAAACTTCTTGCCGAGCGAGATTTTGAAGGCTCCTTGAGAGAGCACCAGAAAGCCCTCTCCCTTTCAGGGAAAAAGCCTCCCGGAGATGAGGCCCTGTACCAAATGGGGTTGATCTATGCCCACCCGGAGAATCCGAAGAAAGATTATGAAAAGTCTCTCGATCAATTTAGGCGACTGGTCAAAGACTATCCCGAAAGTCAGTGGGTCGATGAGGCCAGGATCTGGACAGGAATCCTCCAGGAGAATCAAAAACTGAAACAGGCGAACGATGGATTAAGCCAGGCGAATGAAAGATTGAATCAAACGGTTGAAAATTTGAACCAGTTGATCCAGAAGTCAAAACAGGTGGATATCGAGATCGAAGAAAAGAAGAGAGAGAAAAAGAAATAGGTGGGACCATGGCCTTAGGAAAGATTTTAATCGTCGATGACGATTACAACATCCTCGAAGTGATCAGGATGAGGCTTGAATCGGCGGATTATGAAGTCACGACCGCAGCCCGCGACGAGGAGGCCCTCGAGGCGATCAGGACCCAGGTCTATGACCTCTCCATCGTCGACCTCCAGCTCGCCCAGACGGACGGAATATCCTTAATGGAGGGGCTCCATCTCGTTCTCCCGGAGATGCCGGTTATCATCCTCACCGCCTATGGGAGCATTGAAAGTGCCGTAGAGGCGATCAAGCGGGGGGCCTATAGCTATCTCACCAAGCCTTTCGATTCCCAGGATCTCCTTCTACAGATCGAAAAAGCCCTCGAGAACCGCCGGCTCACCTCGGAGATCAAGAGACTGAAGGGCCTGCTGGAGGAACGATTCGACTTTGCCAACATCGTAGCCCGAAGCGAGAAGATGACCAAGGTCCTGGACGTAGTCTCCCAGGTCGCCAAAACCGAATCGACCATTTTTGTCTACGGAGAAAGCGGGACAGGAAAGGAACTCATTGCCAAGGCCATCCATCTGGCCAGTTTTAGAAAGGACAGGCCCTTTGTCGCCATTAACTGTGCGGCCCTTCCGGAAACCCTCTTGGAAAGCAAACTGTTTGGCCACGAAAAAGGGGCCTTTACCGGGGCCGTGCGCAGCACCAAGGGGCACTTCACCCAGGCCCACGAAGGAACCATCTTCTTAGACGAGATCGGGGATATGTCCCTTTCCACTCAGGCCAAGCTTTTAAGGGTCCTTCAGGAGCGGCAATTCTATCCCCTCGGCAGTGAAAAACTGATCGAGGTCGATGTCCGTATGATCGTGGCCACCAACAAAGATTTGGAGGACCTGGTGAAGCAGGGCCTTTTTCGTGAAGACCTCTTCTACCGGATCCACGTCATCCCTATCTTCCTGCCTCCCTTAAGAGAAAGGAAAGAGGACATCCCTCTCCTGGCCGAACATTTTCTTAAGAGATTCAGCCAGCAGATGAAGAAAGCGGTGAAAGGGGTGACGCCTGCAGCCATGCAGAAGCTGATGCTTCATGATTGGCCTGGAAACGTGCGCGAGTTGGAAAACACCATTGAATATGCCGTGGCCATGACCCAGCAGGACTTGATCAACGAGGAATTGATTCTTCAGTCCAAAGGGATTTCCTCTCCGGGTCCCCTGAAGTCTCTGAAGGAAGCGAGAGATGACTATGAGAAAAGCTATCTGGTCCATCTCCTTGAGATTTGCGGGGGTAACGTCAGCAAGGCGGCGAAACTGGCGGGCAAGTACAGAGCCGATCTCTACGATCTTTTGAAAAAGCATCATCTGAATATCGCTGACTTCAAGAAGCCGGACGAAGTGTAGAAAAAAACCTCCATCCTTTCCCCTTTCTTGTAGGAAAATCCCTTCAAAGAAGAAATTTTCACAATATCAATTCACAAAAAAACCTTTAAGAACCAATAGATTAGGGCTGGAAGAAGACCTGGCATGCCCTTTGCTTATGAGGAGGGTAACAACATCTCATACCCCTTAAAGTGAAAAATACTACGAAGATATTGGTTGTAGATGACAACGAAAATTTTGCCTCTATCATCCAAACGATGTTAGAGGACGAAGGCCATCAGGTTAGGTCAGCGAAGGATGGTCGTGAGGGGTACTTGATCTATCTCCTATTCAAACCGGATCTGGTCATCACCGATATCCAGATGCCTGAAAAGAACGGTTTGGAACTGATGACCCATATAAGAATGCACAACCCGATCGTGAGGACGATTTACATGAGCGGTGACCTGGGCCGGTTTAGGTGCCAGCTTGAAGAGGAAAAAAAGAAATTTCCTGTAAATCTCCTCGAAAAACCTTTTTCCAAAATTGAATTGATGAGGTTGCTTTCATTGTTTCTAAGTCAACCCTTCGACTCCCCGGCCTGAAGGCCTGGGTTGCCCAGCCTGCCTGCCGGTAGGCAGGGGTAGACCCTGAGCGGCCGCCCTGGCGCCGCCGAATGGGTTAAAGAGGAAGGACGTGACTGGAGTGGCGACATGAAGTGCCATCGCTGCGGTGGAAAAATGGTTTATGAGAAGTTCTATGGGGAAGAGGAACGGTTTTACGGGTGGAGATGCATTTTCTGTGGAGAGATTGTTGATCAGGTGATTTCGGAGAATCGGGACAGGGGGGGAAGGGTCATCCTTTCTTTCCATGGACGAAGCGATCAATCTATTCCTGCAGGAGAAAGGAGGTGATCACCATGTTGAAGAGAAGATTGTTCGCAACCTCTCTGGCATTGGTGCTCATGGCGGCCTTTACCTTGTCCGTTCTGGCTCAGGGGACGGCAAAGGGTAAGATTGACGCCCTCGATAAAAGAGCAAAGAAAGTTACGATCGCTGGGACGGAATACACCCTAAGTGAAGAGGCTGCTAAAGCGAATGTCAAGGTTGGAGACGAAGTTGAGGCCACCATCGAGGCTGGCGTTGTTAAAAAACTTCTCTCCTCCTCCCTGCTTCCTGCTTGACGATATCCCCTATTCCTTTTCTTCCTTCGCGTTGACCGGTTAGGAAAGGGGACGAGGGACAAAAGAGATATGAGAAACTTCATTCGACCCATCATGATTTCCTTTATACTTTTTCAAATCGCCGTTTTCCCTTTGGCCACAACGGCCGCTGCAACGCCGGCAGTTCATCCGAATTCGGACGGGCCATTGGCTTCCAAAGACAGAGCCAACGTGTCTAAAATTCTCACTGTCTTAGAAAGGAGAGTAGATGATCCACAATTGTTGGAAAAGACAAAGAAGAAACTGATCACGTTGAGGGATGGGCAAACCCGGTTGATCGCCTCCCTCTCCGATCGAGTCGCTGAAGAGGGAAACACGACCGGCTCAGATATTGCCTTTCTATTGATGACGGTTTTGATTATCCTGCTTTAGTGTTTTGTAAGATGGGCTGCCATAAATGGAGAACCATGAACGGTCCAATAAAAGAGGGCAATTTGATTAAAAAGAAATCGTTTCATGACTTCATGAAGGGTTCAACACCGATGCTGTATCACATTGGGATGGTCGTTTTAACGGCGGCCCTCGCCCTGTCTTTGCCCATGACAGCCAGATTTGTCGCGAAAAAATTTCTGGTCTATTGGTCCCTGATAGGAAACGACAAGGTATTCCTGATATCTGTAGAAATGACCTTAGCGATATTGTTTATTTTTCTATCCACCTACATCCGTAAGAGCTGGAAAGATAGGAAATTTTCTAATATGGCAAGAACGGCCGGCATTGTATTCGTCACCCCTGCCAAGGGATTCTTGGTCAAAAGAAGGGTCCGGAAATGGAAAGAAAGGCATGGGTTGGCCAGAGACGTGATGGTCATCAGCTCAACGGGTTTCCGTACGTTGGTGGACACAAAGGGAGACCTCCATCATGTCATGGCGAATTGCCGTGAGGCAAAAATCATGCTTTTGAACCCATTCAGCGAGGGGGCAAGCGCCCGCGTAAAGAGCCTCTCGGACCCCGGTATCACGATCGAAAGTTTTAGGGAAGGGATTAGGAAAAGCATATTTTTCCTAAAAGGCCTCAAGGCCCTCCAGAAGAATGTTAAGCTCAAACTCTATAATGACCCGCCTTTTCTTAAGCTTGTGATCTTGGGAGACTATATGTGGATACAGTATTACCACACCGGTCTGGATGTCCAGAGGATGCCAGAATATGTATTTAAGCATGACCAGAATCTGGGCAGCCTTTATCTCCCCCTTTACCAATATTTTCTTACAAAATGGGATCATCCGGACATACCCGAATACGACCTGGAGTCGGATGAACTCATCTACAGAGACAGGGGCGGAAATGAAGTGAGAAGGGAAAAGTTTGATGACAGAGAAGGAAAGGGGGTCATGAGGATTGCTCCGGCTCATGATGAGAGAGATAACCTCCTTACCTTGCACACACTCACAAACCGTGTCCATGCTCGGAGTCCTTTTATCGACGGCCGTCATTCCGGAGGAAAGGAGTTTTTTCTATTGAGGTCGAAAAGCCAAATCTGTGAGACCATCGGCTGGATGACTCCTTTATAAACCCTGTTAGAAAGAGCGAGGCTTTGACCCCGCCCTCAATAAGGAGCTCCTGCCTACCGCAGGCAGGGATGTTTACTATTTCTACCATTCCCAGCGTAAATGCTGGGGCTTTCTAACGGGGTAAACAGAGAATTCTTCTCAAAGATGGCCGATGCAAAAATGGGAAGGGAGGGAAACCATGAGAAAGGTTGAAATCTTGCTGGCCCTGTCAGAGGAAGATCTCCATAGCCTCATGACCGTCGGTTTAGCTCTTGAAAATATGGGCTATCACGTCACCATGGCAAAAAGAAGTCTATCCGCCATCGAGATGTGCCATAGCAAAACATTTGACCTGTTGATTACCGACCTCCTCATCGTCTTAGAGAAAACCAAGGAGATGAATCCAGAAACGATGACCATTCTCATATTGAAGCACCATCAGAACTCCCTCCCCTCTTCACAGGCCTTTCGATTCGATCCTGATGACTACCTTTTCGAGCCATTCGAATTGGATGAGTTGGGGTACCGGGTGGAAAATTGCATCAAAAAACGTGAACCTAAACGTAAGTTGAATGAGAAGGTCTTGAATTTGTTGAAGGTGATGTCGCACGACCTTCGGGGATCCCTCCTTTCGATATCGGCTACCTTGAATCTTTTGATCCGCGGTTCCTACGGGAAAATGGAAGAGACCGTAGCTAACAGATTGAAAGAGCTGTTTTCGAGGACCACCGGCCTCATTGGGACAACCGAGGAATTTCTGGGAAAGCCTAACTCCATGGGTGACGACTTAGAAAGGGAAGGGAAACCCCTCGATCTGATGCAGGATATCATCCACCCGGTATTAGAGGAACTCTCTTCAGAGCTGAAGGGACACCCCATCGTGATCGACCATTCGTTCACAGCCAAACGCGTTTCCCTCAAGGCAGGCTGGATCTGGTTGAAGACCGTTTTCAGGAACCTTCTTAAAAACGCCATCACCTATGGTGAAAAGGAATGCACGATTGCCCTTGGCTTTGAAGAACAGGATTCATGCTGTAGGCTGAATGTTTATAATAGCGGAAAGCCCATCCCGGAGGAATCGCGGGAAAAACTCTTCTCCAAATTTATGCGGTTCGGAGGTAACGGTTCTGCCAACGAAGTGGGGGATGGTGTAGGGGTAGGTCTCTACCTTGTCAAAGAGATGATCCAGAAACAGGGGGGTGAGATATGGTATGAGCCTAAAGAAGATGGCTCAAACTTCGTATTTACCCTTCCCTCCGATTCGTTGTTTGCGATCCGGTCAACCACTGATATCTAAAGGGATAGAAAAATGGCCTTCCTCATTTTTCTTAAGGCAACGATCGATTTCTATGTTATCCGCATATCCCTCTGGCGGCTGAAGAGGAAACTGAGAAATGCCGTCAAGGCAGAACAGCTTGCGGGTACAAGCGCCATGTGAAGATTGAGTGAACCTCTCGCTTACTCTACGGGATGTTCTGTCGACTTTCCTGTGGAGCCCCCACGGGCTGAACCCGTACCTGCACCTCGTATGAGCTTCGTAGGGTACCCTCAACGCATTCAGCCACGGCCTCGAAGGCCGTGCTTGCGCGTCGAAGTGCGCTTCAGCACGCAGGCGTGGCTTTCTGCGTAGGAGGGTAAAAAAGTACCTCGAGATACCTGCCCTACCTCCTCTCAATAGCCGATCAACCTTTTCCGATTTCTCTCTTTCAATCCATTGTTTCGGTCTTGAAATTTTATCGTCTTGGATTGAAGAGTGAATTAAAATGGTTTATACAGATAACGCAATGGAAACCTGGAGGCTTTTAGATACCGGCTCCCGCTCCGCCGCGGAGAACATGGCCCTCGATGAGGTTCTCCTCGAACTGAAGGCGGAGGAAAAGATCCCCCCTACCCTCCGCTTTCTCCAGTTCTCCCATCCGGCCGTCCTGGTAGGACATCATCAATCCGTGGAAGAAGAAATCCGCCTCGATTACTGCCGGGCAAAAGGGATTGAGATCAATCGAAGACTCACCGGAGGAGGGGCCCTCTACTGGGGAAGAGCGGAATTGGGCTGGGAAATCTTCATTTCTAAGAAGGACCCTCGGATCCCTTTCAGGATCGAAGATCTCTACCGGAAGATGGGAGAAACGGCGGCCAGGGGTATTCGACATCTGGGAGTCCAGGCCCATTTCCGGCCAAGAAATGACATCGAAATTCAGGGTCGAAAGATCTCGGGCACCGGAGGAACCGAACTCTCAGGCGCCATTCTCTTTCAAGGAACGGTCCTGGTCGATTTCGATGTGGACGAGATGCTCCGGGCTCTCCGGATCCCCACAGAGAAACTTCAGGACAAAGAGATCGAATCGGTTAAGGAGAGGGTCACCTGTTTGAATTGGGAGCTCGGGAAAACCCCTTCCTCGTCTCAAATCAAATCATCTCTGATGAGGGGGTTCGGAGAAAGCTTCGGAGTGACCTTTCGCCCTGAGCCTCTCCTCCCGGAGGAGGAAGAGTTATTGAAGAAGAAACTCCCCTCTTTCTCCTCTCCCGAATATATTTTCCATGTGAGAGGCCCTTTGCCCAGGAGAAAAACGCTCACCTCGATTCTAAAAGCCCCCGGAGGATTGATCCGGGTCTCCCTGGCCATCGATACCAAGACGCAGGTGATCAACCAGGTTCTGATCACGGGCGATTTCTTCGCTTATCCCCGGAGAGCTATTTTCGATCTGGAAAGTCTTTTGAAAAATTCGAAGGCCTCTCCTGCAACGATTGAAGAGACCGTTCGAGCCTACTTTTCCAATGAGAAGCCACGGATGCCCGGCATTCAGGAACGTCATCTTATTCAGGCGATCAGGGAGGCGATCCAAAAACTGGACCTCCTTCCCCACGGTTTCGACGAGGAAGAAACCCATCACCTCTTCCCCGTATTAAGACCTTTTCACGAGGTAAAAAAGCCTGAAATCCTTCTCCTCCCTTATTGTGCCAAAGAGCTGGATTGTCTTTACCGGAACCAGCAGGGCTGTGACGAATGCGGCCACTGCTCGGTGGGAGAGGCGGTCCAGATGGCCCGGTCCTTCGGGATGGAATCGATCACGATTCAGAATTATGAAGATCTCGAATCGACCCTTGATCGTTTGAAGCGTTCAGGAGTCCGGAGATTTATCGGCTCCTGCTGCGAGCCTTTTTATGGGAAACACCGGCCGGACTTTGAAAGAATCGGCCTTCCAGGAATCCTCGTTGATATCGAGAGCAACACCTGCTACGATCTCGGTGAGGAGAAAAAGGCTTTTAAAGGCCAGTTCGAAAATCAGACCCATCTCAACCTTCCCCTTCTCCAGAGGGTTCTTGAATATTCTTATGACTGAAAGGGTCCTTGACGAGTCTTATGATCTTCTCATTATTGGAGCCGGCCCTGCGGGATCGAGTGCGGCCAGAGCCGCCGCTCGAGGGGGCGCCAGGGTCCTCCTGATTGATAAGAGAAGACAGATCGGCGTGCCGGTGCAGTGTGCGGAATTCGTCCCGCAATCCATCTCCCGCTATCTCTCTTTCTCATCCAATTGCATTCATCAAACGATCGACACCATGGTCAGTTTTCTCCCTGACGGCAAGTTCTACGAGATGAAAAGTCCCGGATATATCCTTGATCGTTCTCTCTTTGATAAAGAACTGGCTTCCGCAGCCATCTTATCGGGGGCTAACCTCTCCATCCAGACCAGGGCCATCGAGCGCTCGCCTGAAGGGGTGAGGGTCGAAAGGGGAGTAGAAAAGAGGGTGGTCCCCGCCAAAATAATCATCGGTGCAGATGGAGTCCATTCCAGGGTAGCTGGTTGGATGGATCACGCCCCCGCAAGGAAAATCGTTGCTCTCCA
>Ga0154748_1161_pt1 | contig 11250 bp, 9 predicted proteins | sample Rifle2008BG16ft_FD_105756 | JGI IMG/M metagenome (GOLD analysis project Ga0154748, IMG submission 105756) | Deltaproteobacteria bacterium RBG_16_50_11
GCCTCTTCTGGTAATCTTTCAGAACGTTCCAAAAGAGGGGAACGATGGCCGCTCCGGACAGGGCAAGGATGAGGAGAGAAGACCAACGGATCTTAACAAAAAAAAGGACGGAGAGAAATACCAGAAGAAGGATGATCGCTGTCCCCAGATTGGGTTGTTTGAGGATTAAAACCATGGGGATGATGAGGAGGAGAAAGGGAACGAGAAGATCTCTCAGGGAATAGCCTTCCCGGCTGGGAGGTCTTTGAAAAAATTTGGCAAGAGCCAGGATGAGCGAGATTTTGACGAATTCGGAGGGCTGAAAGGAGAGAGAGCCTATTCGGACCCATCGCTGGGCCCCCGAGGTAACGATGCCATAAGCCAATACCACCAGAAGAAGAAGGAGGGCCGCGGAATAGATGATGAATGCAAAGTCGGCAAAATGGCGATATTCAATAAAGGCAATCCCTCCCATCAACGTCAGACCGATGAACAACCAGATGATTTGTTTAAGGTAGGCAGGCGTCCCTGCAATTCCTTCGTTGACCGAGGTGCTGTAGAGATTGAGGACGCCGATCAAAGAAAGAACGAGAACGATCCCCAGGAGGGTCCAATCGAAATGCATCAAGAGGCGACGATCAATCATTTTATTAAATACCGTGATTCGTGTCCGTGTATTTATGAAACAAAAAGGAACCCGTTTCCCGTTGCATAGAAAATAGATGATCCACCGTAAATGTAGGGGTTTGATTCATCAAACCCGGATACGGGTGTCATAAATGCCACCCCTACCTATTTCTCATATTTGATTTTGTATTCTTCAATTTGCAATTTGCAATTTTCACCGATCCCCTACCCCTGATCCCTCCGCCACCTTCAAGGGAGAAGAAAGGGGGAGGCTGAAATACTTTTCAAAAACCTTTTTGGCAATAGGAGCCGCGACCGCTCCTCCATATCCCCCATGCTCGACGAGGACGACGATGGCAATCGAGGGATCTTCAAAAGGAGCATAGGTGACGAACCACGCATGGTCTCGAAATTTCAACGGCATGCGATCCATATCTCCCTTTTTGAAATCCTGGGCCATCCGGATCACCTGGGCGGTTCCGGTCTTCCCCGCAACCTTTGTCCCCTTGAGCGCACAGGCCCATCCTGTTCCATGGGGATCGTTGACCGCTCCCATCAAAGCCTCCTGAATGATTTTCAGGGTCTTTTCAGAAATATCCGCCTTTCCCAACTCCAGCGGAGGGTACTCTTTCAAGGTATTCCCGCTGAGATCGGTGACCCGCTCCACTACACGAGGAAGGTAGGATCTTCCGCCGTTGGCCACGGCGGAAATGAGCATGAGGAGTTGAAGCGGGGTCGCATTGAGATATCCCTGACCTACGGCAAGGGAAAGGGTCTCCCCGCTATACCAAGGAGCTCCATAGCGCCTCCTTTTCCAGTGGGTGGAAGGAACGATTCCTGTCTTTTCGTGGGAAAGAGAAATCCCGGTAGGTTTCCCAAGACCGAGTTCGCTCGCATAGGTGGCGATTCGATCAACCCCTACTTTGAGTCCTACCTGATAGAAATAGATATCACAGGATTCGGCGATGGCCCGATGGAGGCTGATCGTTCCGTGCCCTTTCTCCTGCCAACATCGGAAATTCTGAGTTCCATAGGGGTAAACCCCTGAGCAGGTCAACTGGGTATTCGGGGTGATGATCCCCGACTCGAGGCCTGCGATCGCCGTCACAATTTTAAATACGGAACCCGGAGGGTACTGACCCTGAATCCCTTTATTTTGGAGAGGATGATGAGGGTTCTCCATGAGCGATTTCCATTCTTCGGGAGTGATATTTCTTGCGAAGACATCGGGAGGGAAAGAGGGTTTGCTCACCATCGCCAGGATCCGGCCGGTCTTGAGGTCCATGGCAATGAGGGCTCCACTGCTATCCCGGAATGCCTCCTCGGCGGTCTTCTGGAGGTCGAAGTCGATGGTAAGAATGAGGTTATGGCCTGGTAGGGGTTCGACGCTCCGGAGGGCTTGGATCTCCCTTCCATGGGCATCGACCTCGATCTGGCGGCCCCCATCCGTCCCTTTGAGGTCGGTCTCCCACTGGTATTCAATCCCATATTTTCCAATCATCGCCCCCATCCGATAACCCATTTCTTTGGCCTGTCTCAATTCATTCTCATCCACCTCTCCCAGGTAACCGATGAGATGGGAAGCCAAGGAACCGTATTCATAGGCCCTCCTGGGCCTGACATGGACAAGAAGGCCTGGGAGATGAACCCGGTTCGATTCGAGGAGGACGAGCTCATTCCACTCAATATCTGATTTGATCTTGACCGGCCGGAAGGGGGCTCGATGTTTTAAGTCCTGAAGTTTCTCCTTGACCTTTTCTGGAGCCATCTTCAGGATCTCGGCCACCTTTTCCGACACCTCTGGATTGGCTTTCAAATCTTCGGGAACGAGATAGACTTCATAGGAAGGCCGATTATGAGCCAACACCCTTCCTTTCCGATCCAGCAACAATCCTCGATCGGCCGGATTCTCACGAATCCGAATCCGATTATTTTCCGATAATCGACGGAATTCACTCCCCTGGATGACCTGAAGCTGCCAGATACGAAAGAGGATGAAAAAGAAGGCTACTCCCACAAAGAGAACAAGATATTTGTACCTCCCTTTGAAATCCTCCATCCTCTGGGTATTCAATTCCATTAGAGTTTAAATCCTCCCTCCGCACCCCATCCTGTCTTGGGGGCAAAGAACAATCCTTTACGCAAAAGGGCGAAGAAGAGGGGAGTGATCAGAGCCGTGGAAAAGGTTTGAGGAAGAAGAACGGTCAACAAAAGAGGATAGAGAGGGCTGGGGTTAAGCGCCGTGAGAAGGAGTTGAAGAAGAAACCCTTCCCCCAGGGCGAGAATAAAGACGAAAAAGAACTGAGAGGGGATCCCCTCGAGATAGAATCGATTCCGAAAAAGGTAAGCAACAGTAAAGAGGAGAGACCTGGAAAAGGTATAGAGACCATAGGTATTTCCGGAGAAGAGATCCATGAGATAACCCATAAAGAAGGCCAAAAGACCTCCTGAGACCGGAGGAAAGAAAAGACCCAAATAGAGAGTGAAGATCAGGACGATGTCCGGCCGGACACGGTGAATCGGAAGGGATGTCACCAGGGTCGTCTGCAACGTAAAGGTAAGCATCCCAAAAACAAGGGGAAGAAAGAATTTTTTCATTTTTTCTTTTGACTCTTCCCTGGAACCTTTTTCGTCTTTTTGTCCTTCTCTTCCTCAGGAGGAAGAGAAAACTCGATGATGATGAGAACCTCCTCCAATCGGGTGAGATCGACGCTCGGAACCAATTCGGCATACTGAAAGATGCCGTGGCCTTTTTTTTCCACCTTGCGAATCTCACCGACCATCAACCCCTTTGGAAAGTTTCCACTCAAGCCGGAAGTGACCACGATGTCTCCAACCCTCACCTCTTCAGTCCGGAGGAGGTACTTCAACTGGCACCGATTCTCACCCCTCCCCTCCACAATCCCCTTGGCCCGGTTTCTCTGGACAATGGAATCGATGTCACTGTTGTAGTCGGTGATAAGGAGAACCGTCGAATGGTAAGGAGCGGTCTTAAGAACCTGACCGACCACTCCTTCCGGCGAGAGGACAGCCATTCCCTTTCTAATCCCATCCCTCTCCCCTTTATTGATCGTCAGAGATTTAAACCAGGAAGAGGGGTCTTGCCCGATCACTTCGGCAGCGATGGAGGAAGGAGCATACTTTTCCCGGAACTGGAGGAGCCTCTGAAGCCTCTCGTTGGCCAGAGCCATCTCTCTCAGCTGATGGGTCTCTTTTTGCAGGTCCGAAACCTTCTGCTTCAGGATCGTATTCTCTCTCTGCAGGTACACCAGGAAGAAATATTGTTGAAAGACGCCTTGAACCGTCTTGATCACGAAGGTCCCGGCTTTCTGGAAAGGAGACGAAACCTCCATGAGGAGGGCATCAAAAAAATCGACCCCTTTGCGCTGCTTGACCCTCAAGGACATGAGAATGAGGGCAGAAAGGAGAAGAAGAATGATGAAAATGGAAAGTGTATACTTTCGATAGAAAAAGAGGCTACGGTACTTCATCCAGCATCAGAATTGTGTGGTCACGGCACGGAGTAGATTTTCGTTGTCCAAGACCTTCCCGGCACCCAAAACAATTGCCGAGAGGGGATCATCAAAAACCGTGATCGGAAGGCTCGTCACCTCCCTGAGGAGAACATCCAGGTTCTTCAGAAGGGCCCCTCCACCCACGAGAACGATTCCTTTATCCACAATGTCGGCAGCCAGCTCCGGAGGTGTCCCCTCGAGAGTGATCCGCAGGGTATCGATGATCGTATTGATCGACTCTCCCAGTGCCTCTCGAACCTCCTCGCTGTTGATTTCGAGGGTTTTGGGAATCCCGGTCACCAGGTCCCTCCCCTTCACCTCGATGATTTGAGGATGCTCTTCAGGATAGGCCGTCCCGATATTGATTTTGACCAACTCGGCCGTCCGCTCACCGATGAGAAGGTTATATTTTCTCTTTACATACTGAACGATGGCCTCGTCCATCTTATCCCCGGCGACCCGGATCGATTGACTGGTAACGATCCCCGAGAGGGAGATCACGGCCACCTCCGTCGTCCCGCCCCCGATATCGACTATCATATTTCCCGAGGCCTCGGTAATGTCAATCCCTGCGCCGATGGCAGCGGCCATGGGCTCTTCGATCAAATAGATCTCCCTGGCTCCGGCCGATTGGGCCGACTCCCGAACGGCCCTCTTCTCTACAGGCGTGATGCCGGAGGGAACCGAGATGACCACCCGAGGTCGAAGCAGGGCCTTGCGGTTATGCACCTTGGCGATGAAATACTTGAGCATCTCTCCGGTGATTTCAAAATCGGCAATGACCCCATCCTTCATCGGCCGGATGGCAAAGATCGTCCCGGGGGTTCGGCCCAGCATCTCTTTGGCTTCGCGGCCCACGGCCAGGACGCGCTTCTCCCCTCTCGAGTCCCTCTGGATCGCCACCACGGAAGGTTCGGATACTACAATCCCTTTCCCTTTGACATAGACGAGGGTATTGGCCGTTCCCAGATCGATGGCCAAATCGGTGGAAAAGAGGCCCCACAAAGAGTCAAATACCATTCCCCCTCTCCTCTCTGAGAAAAGTAACGGCCTTATCTTAACAGAAACCATTTTCGGATACAAGCAATTTCGTTTTTTGAAAGCAAACCCTCAGTTACAACCGCAAATACACCTTAGGCCCAGGGGGTGGGCTATTGAAGCTCCCCGGTCACACGCAGGGGCTTCCCGGAAGGGAAATATCGTTTTTATTGTTCCCCTTCCTGCCTGCCGGTAGGCAGGGTAGGCAGGGACCCCGCCTATCCCACCCTGGCGGGACGGGGCACTTGCCGGTCACCCGGAGCGATTCAGCGGCGTATCCTTTTCTTGTTGAAGAACTGTCAGCGTTGCCTAACCATAAGAATAATTCTTGATATAATCCAAGAGGACTTATCCAGTCATGTCAACCCTTCGACTTTGCTCAGGGTTGACCCTGAGCGGTGCTTCTTTACCCCGCCTTAAAAGGCGGGACATGGCGCCGCCGAATGGGTCAATTAAAACCGCCGTTCTGAAATGCTCGTGGTGTTGCACATATGTCCTGGTGCGTTTGGCGTTTATTACATGCCCGTTACATCTATGGAAACTCATGTTTCAAATATAGCCCTATTTTTGTGCTACACCACGAGGAAGGAATAGGCCGTCCCCTGGACCTATCGCACCCAACCGTAACTGACGGGCTACTTTAGAAAAGCCCCTTGTTTTTTTCACGGGGATTGATTAATAATACTTCAATATCTAAATATCTAACTGACCAAAAGGAGACTTTCATGCTAAGGGTCTTGAGGGAACATGCAACTTCCTGGATGCTCCGGGGCCTTCTCATCTTGGTGGCCGTCACCTTCATCTCGTGGGGAGGGTATTCCCTGATCCGGGAAAAGAAACAGACCTATGCAGCCAAGGTGGACAGTGTCGCCATCGAGATGAACGAATTTCGAGACTCCTACGATCGAGTGATTAAACAGTATCGGGATGCCCTGGGCCCCTCCTTTTCGGACAAGATGATCAACGAACTCGGGCTCAAAAAAAGAATCCTGGACGATCTCGTCTCCCGGGTTCTTATCCTCCAGGAGGGCTTGAGACTGGGGATCGAGATCAGCGATGAGGAACTGAGAGAGACAATTGAATCGATCCCCTCTTTTCAAATCGGAGGCCGGTTTGATCCCCGCACCTATGAGAGGTTTCTCCGCTTGAACCGGATGAGCGCAGAGGAATTTGAGCGGATCCAGCGGGAAAATCTTCTCTTTTCAAAAGTGGTGAATCTGGTCCGGCTAAATGCCGGGAAGGTTTCGGAGGATGAGGCCCTCGAGGCCTACCTTTATGAGAACGAACGGATCAATCTCGCCTTCCTCAAGGTCGCCCCTGCCGGTTTTAAAGGCCAGGTTCAAGTAAATGAGATTGAGGTCAAGGATTTCTACGAGAAGAATCAGGAGGAGTTCAGAGTCCCCACGTTTCTTCAGGTCCAATACCTCATCTTTCGTCCATCCGATTTAGAAGGAAACGTGCAGATTTCACCCGACGATATAAAGCGTACCTATGATTCTCAAAAAGAGAGATTCAAAACACCCAAACGGGTCAGAGCGAGTGAGATTCTGATCAAGGTGAGTCCCGACGATCAACCTTCGAAATTGGAGGAAAAAAGGAAAAAGGCCGAGGAAATCCTGGAAAAAGCGAAAAAGACAAAAGACTTTGCCTCCCTGGCAAAACAAGTCTCGGAGTCGAATACGGCCGCCAAGGGGGGGGAGATCGGTTGGGTTCAAAAGGGAAGCCTGGGGGAGCCGATTGAATCGACCCTCTTTTCGATGAAGGCAGGGGATCTCAGCGGGGTGCTGAGAGGAAGAGAAGGGTTTACCATTTATAAGATCGATGAAGTGGTCGAAGAGAAACAGAAGCCTCTTGAGGAGGTGAAAGAACAGATTCTCCAGTTTCTTAGGAAAGAGAAAGCAAAATCACAAGCTTCGCGTAAGGCGGACGACGCCTTCTATTCCATTTTCCGGAGCCGGGATCTCGAAGGATATGCTAAAGAAAAAGGCGTCCTGATCAAAAACTCTCCGCTTTTCAAGGAGGGAGAGGAGGTCCCGGAATTTGGAACGAATCCTCTCTTCCATTCCAGTGTCACCTCCTTAAAAGTCGGAGAGATCTCTTCGGTGATTAGCCTTCCGCCCAATTTTTATATTTTCAAACTCGTCAATAAGAAAGAATCCCGGATCCCTCCTCTGGAAGAAGTGAAGGGAGAGGTGCGTCAGAAAACCTTGGAAAAGAAGGCCGAGGAGATGGCCCGCCAGGTAGCGGAAGACGTTCTCCAGCAGATTCGTTCAGGGAAAGAGATCAAGGCTCTTGCAAAAGAGAAAGGTCTTCCAAGCGATGAGACGGGCTTCTTCACAAGGGCCCAGGGAATCGCTCCCAAGATCGGGCCCGTGGGGGAATGGATGGGCGTCCTCTCTTCCCTTTCAGAAAGGCACCCCTTCCCCCAAGAGGTTTTGCGTACCAAGGACGGTTATTTTGTGGTCAAGTTAGCCGCTATGCAGTCCGCAGATCAGAGTAAATTCCCGGCAATGAAGAAGAACCTCGAACAACGGCTGATCTATCAGAAACAGGAAGAGGCCTACCAGAACTGGCTCAACGATTTAAGAGCCAAAGCGAAGATCGACATCAACAAGGACCTCCTTTAAACCGTTTAAAATTTCACCACTCACTCGCCCTTTATTTTAAGGACTCGTTCGAGACACACCTGCCTGCCGGCAGGCAGGGAGTTCACGGAGTAAGATATCTTTCTGGAGAATCGGGAGATACCCCGAACCACGTGGGGTTCAGGGTTTAGCACCGATTCTCCAGAAGATCCTACGGCCTTCGGCCCAAAATCAAACCTTTGGAACAGAGTTCTTTTTGTCTCTCGGTATCTCCCGAGAGACAAAAAAATTGATTCTCTGCATTCTCTGTGGCTCTGTGGTGAACGTAAAGAACTGATGGAAAAAGATTTGACGAAACATCCGGAAGGAGAGAGAAGCGGAGGTATCCCTAAAGAAAAATACGATCTGGTCAACCCCCCATTTACAATGCTTTAATCCTAGAGGATGTGGCTATTTCTTGAAGCACTCCATACAGAGTAGGTCTTTGCCCGCGGGTGGGGGAACCTGGACGATTCCCTCCTTCCCACAAGCGGCACATACGATTTTATAGGATTTAGGGCGGCTTGAATATCTGGGTTTTGGACCGCGCGTCCTCCCATGTCTTTTTCTTTGTACCATTTTAGCCCCCTTCCATAACCCGCTTCAGAGATTGGGGGACAACGGGATCAATAGCGGCTTCTACCACCATAACCCGGTCGCCCTTGTTGACCCCCTCGCCCACCGGGGTTTCCCCGGTCGTTGCGAGGACGTGCTTCATTCACATTCATGGCTTGACCCCGGAGGTCCTTCCCGTTAAGATTTTGAATCGCTGCCTGGGCCTCGGCCCGCTCGGGCATTTCGACAAAACCAAAACCTCGAGGTTGGCCACTATACTTATCTTTAACGATCGTTGCAGAGCTTACCTGTCCGAAAGCCTCAAAAGCCTGCCGAAGATCTTCTCCTGACACCTCATAGGATAGATTTCCCACATAAATATTCATGATCGCCCTCCTTTTTAGTACTCGACGAAACTCCTTAGTTTTTCGGCCCGGCTTGAATGTCTCAATTTCCTTAATGCCTTTTCCTCAATCTGTCGAATCCTTTCTCGCGTGACATCGAAATCCTGTCCTACCTCTTCCAAGGTATGGTCTTGCTTTTCTCCGATTCCGAACCGCATCCTCAAAATCCTCTCCTCCCTTTTGCTCAAAGTGGAGAGGACCTTTTGAGTCTGTTTCGTCAAATTGGAATGGATGGCTGCCTCCTGAGGGGAGATCGCCTCTTTGTCCTCAATTAAATCTTCTAAGCGGCTGTCCTCCTCCTCACCGATTGGGGTTTCAAGGGAGATCGGCTTTTTGATGATCTTTAAAATCCTCTGCACCTTATCCATGGGCTCTCCCATTTTTTCCGCAATTTCTTCCAGCGTGGGCTCTCTTCCCATCTCCTGGACCAAGGTTCGAGAGGACCGGTTCAGTTTATTGATGACCTCAATCATGTGGACAGGGAGGCGAATGGTCCGGGCTTGATCGGCAATGGCGCGGGTGACGGCCTGCCGGACCCACCATGTGGCATAGGTTCCGAACTTATAACCCCGCCGGTATTCAAACTTGTCCACGGCCTTCATTAGCCCGATATTTCCCTCCTGGATCAAATCCAGAAATTGGAGCCCTCGATTGATGTATCTCCTGGCAATAGAGATGACCAAGCGAAGGTTGGCTTTCACCAATTCACTCTTCGCTTCCTTAGCCCTGGTCTCTCCTTTCTCAATCGCTGTCAATGCCTCTTTGAGCTGACGCGAAGAAAGGCCGCACTCTGCCTCCATTCTGCCTACCGTCCTGTCCACCCTACGGGCAATCCTGTTCATCTCCTCTAAACTCTTTAGCCGAAGGCCCACCTTAACGAGGGAACGAGAACTTCCCTTCAAGGGTTTTTTCTTACTCCCTCTCAAAACCTTTCTGGCCTCCTGGATGGAGATTCCTAACTTCTCCTCATATTGCTTCACCTCTTTTTGAGCCTTCTCCATCTGCATATCCCACTGCCTCAACTTCTGGATCACTCGGCTAATCTGTCTTTCCCTCAAATTGATCTGCCTAAAGGCATCAAAAATCTTGGCCTGTCTCTTCCCAATCTGCTCCTGGATCTTCTTTTTTGAAGCTTCCTTATCCCGGGACCTCAGCTTCCGCTGGAGGAGTCGAATGCTGTCTTCTCTCTCCCGAATTTTACGGATTAAGCTGAGGACTCTCTTCCTCTGGACCAGTTCCTTCTCAACATTTGTCCCTTCATCGTCAATCTCATTGGTCAGTTCTCTGATCCCTATCCTTCCTGCCCGGAGGGCATCTCCGAGATGGATCACTTCCCTGACGGCGAAGGGGCAATTCAATACAACGCTCAACACCTCACGCTGTTGGTTTTCGATCCTCTTGGCAATCTCCACCTCCTGTTCCCGGGTCAGCAAGGGGAACGATCCCATCTCCTTCAGGTAGATTCGAACGGGATCCATCTGTGTCCCAAAAGCCTCCCGTTCATATTCATTGACCTCTTCCTCTTCCTTCACCAGAACATTTTCACTCCCCACCTTCAACCCCGGGAACTCACTAGCCATGTCGATGTCCAACTCATCGGTTAGGATCAGGGGTTCCTCGTCCCGCCCTTGGCGGGACTCCGATCTGTAAGAACTTATTGAAACGCGTTTTTTCAAACTTTTTCCCCTTGAGGATTCATAAAAAAAACCCGCCAAGAAGCTGTTTAGAGTTCTTTGGGGGGTTCTCCAGTGTCTAAAAAGGACTCTTTACAACTAAATTTACCTGTTTATATCCCCTTCTCTGCTTGATGTCAAGAAAAACCGTTCCTCTTCAAATAATTCCTCTTTCGAAATCAATCAGGCGACGGCCCTGGAATCCTGACCTGGAACAAAAAATAGAGGCCCTAACAGGGATGAAATAAAAAACAGAGGCAACAAAATGATCCAGCTCAAGAACCCCAGTTCTTTCAATCGGGTATGGCCTTGATCATCACAATTCGCACAGTGGAAGATGGCTTTTACGTCTTCTCTTTTTGACCTAGGACTCATCATCAGTCCTCCTTTTTAGACTTATGATCCGGTAACACCTATGATGAGTCGACGATCCTTTTCTAATCAGCCCCCCGGTAACATTTTTTATGAGGCAATTCGGCTCCCCGATAACGTTTGCATTATCGGGTGATTGTGTGTTAGAGTATTGTTTCCGTCGTGTTTCCAATTTATCCGTTTCCTTCATTCCCTCCGATTGAATACGCATAAACTGATCCACGGCTAAAATCAAATACATAAAAGGGAGAATTATGCAAGCAGAGAAGTTTGAAGATCTGCCAATCTCAAGAGAATTGCGCAAAGCCGTTAAAGAGGTGGGGTTTGAGGCAATGACGCCCATTCAGGCAAAAGCTATCCCCCTTATCCTTGAAGGGAAAGATATCATCGGGCAAGCACAGACGGGAACAGGGAAAACACTCGCTTTTGGCCTTCCTATGCTGGATTCGATCCACCCTGGCAT
>Ga0154748_1168_pt1 | contig 10988 bp, 7 predicted proteins | sample Rifle2008BG16ft_FD_105756 | JGI IMG/M metagenome (GOLD analysis project Ga0154748, IMG submission 105756) | Deltaproteobacteria bacterium RBG_16_50_11
GTCACCATATTGGTCGCAGTTGATTGTTCCCGTCAAGCCTTTGTACCCCTTTGTAGCATAAAGGGCGTCCCTCAGTTTTCCGCGATCAATGGTGAGTGTTCCGTCTGGGCCTTTCACGGCCACCTTCTCAATGGCGGCAAAGATGATCATTGTGCCATCATAGGCCATGGCATGGAAGGGAGCCAGAGGTTTTTCCCCATATTTCTTCTGATGCTTTTCCAGGAAGCTTTTGTAGCCACCGGCAAAGGCTGAGAAGTCTGGGCTCGAGTGATACATCCCGACGGCCGTCTCTCCAGCGGCCTTGTAAAAGTCGGGAGAGAAAATACCGTCCGCTCCCATGAGACCGACCTTCTCCAATCCCTTGACTTCCTTCACCTGGCGAGTGATGTGTCCACCTGATGCAATAAAGATGGGGTAATAGATGAACTCGGGTTTTCCTGTGGCGATCTTAGTTAACACCGGTCGCATATCCGTGTCAGTTGGAGAAACGGCTTCCTGAGCAGTGATGGTTCCCCCCAATTTCTTAAAGGTCTCGGCAAAGACAGCTTGAAGTTGTTCTGCATAAACACTTCCATCGTGGATGGTCGCTGCCCTTTTGATCTTCAATTGTTTCCATGCAAACTCAGCAGCCACTGCTCCCTGAATCTTATCGTTATGGCATGTCCGTAGATAACCATCATACTCCGGTCCGCGCTTCGGGTCTGTTAAATACGGTGCAGTATTCGAGGGAGAGACTGTCGGTATACCAGCCTTCCAGAGAATGGGTGCACCAGGTTTCGCTTCGCTGGAGCAGTTCGAACCAATCGCTGCCACAATGGTCGGGTCGGCGGCAAGTTTGGTCGCAGCTGCCTGGCCGCCTTCAGCGTTACACCCTGTGTCTTGAAAGGTCAATTTAATGGGATGTCCGAGGAGCTTCCCACCCTTGTCAGCAGTGGCAATCTCAACACCACGTCTGGTATCCGTACCCAACGAGGCATCCGGGCCTGCAATGACCATCCAGCTGGCAATGTGAATGGGTTCCCCGGGTTTGATCTTCACGACGCCTGCTTTGCCTTCATACTTGACTTGTGCTGTGGCAGAGACCAAAGCCAGGCAAGCTACCACACTAAATACAAGAAAAAAAATCAAAACGCGTTTCATAGAATCCTCCTTTCTCTCCAAGTGGAGCCCCCACGGGCTGAAGCCCGTGGCTCCTCCAAATGCTTCGTAGGGCGGAACCCTCCGAAGCATACCCCACTACGCTCATATGAGCTTCGTAGGGTTCCCTCCACGCATTCATCCACGGTCTCAAAGACGGTAGCTTTCTGCGTAGGAGGGTAAAATAATTACAAAACCATCAGGATTCAATAAAGACCGGTGCCTGTCCGTTACATAGGCACATCACCTCCTTTAAAACCTAAGGACCCCCTTGAATGGAAGGGCTTGATAAGCGTTTGAAGCCGTGCCTTATCGCTGGGGAAAACATCTTATTAAAAACGACTGACTCTGTCAAGTGTTAGTGAACCCCTTGTTAGTGAACCCCTTTGACCAACGAACAGCTCCTCTGTTTATTTTGCTGATACAAGGAAATTGACATTGCCCAAACCCCTGTCCGCCCCAGTAATTGTGACTCGCCTGGAAGGGAACCCCGGCCTTCACAAATTTTTTCAGATCCTTTAAAAAAATTGTCATCTTTCTAAATTTTGATTCCCTTTCCCAGCTCTCCCTAAATCGAAATTAGCCTATGAAGTTGATTAGTTAAAGAATTAAAAATCCTCCCATCTGCTCCTTGGCACATATTTTGCTGTAAAGATGAGGAAAATCGAGACAAATGGAGAAAATTCGATGACCCTCATACAAAGGGACAAGGTGCTGACGACTGGTGAGGCCATCGAGTATCTTAAGATCTCGAAACCGACATTCCTGAGATACATCCATCTCGGAAGAATCAAGGCGACCAAAGCGGGCAGAGGCTGGAGGGTCCTGCAGTCAGAACTCTATCGATTCCTAAACGGAGAAATGGATGAAGGAGGCCTGGATGACGACCATGATGAGCGAAAGTAAGATTTCCTCGATGGGGGAGTTTGAGAAGCCAGGGCCAGTATTTGAAGAGAAGGAGACAACGCCCTGGGATGGGGAGGAGTTATATCGCAACCTTGTTGAGAACGTAACCGATGTTATCTACAGCTTGACAGAAGACGGAACGATTACCTCCCTGAATCCTGCCTTTGAAAAATTGACCGGCTGGTCACGGTCTGAATGGATTGGTCGTTCTTTTATCGGCATGGTCCATCCCGAGGATATCCCTCAGGTCATGGAAAGATTTCAAGAGGTCTTAAAGGGAGAGGTGCCGCCGCCGAGCGAATCCCGTTTCCTTTCAAAGTCGGGAGAGGGTCTGGTAGGAGAATTTACCTGTACCCCCAAAGTCAAGGACGGAAGGGTGGTCGGGGGATTGGGGATTATTCGGGACGTCACCCGGCGAAAACATACGGATGAACTCATGGAGAGAAGCAGGGATGCCGCGAAGCGCCTGGCCCAGGCCAGGGGGATCCTCTCTGAGGTCGGCCGAATGATCCATTCCACCTTCAACCTTGAGGAGGTCTATGACCGTATTGCTGAAGAAGTTCGTTCTCTTCTCCCCTTCGATCGTATGTCGATCGATCTGGTCGATGAGGAAGGGGGAAGGGTTATCGTTCGATATGCCGCAGGAATCTTCGTGCCCGGGCATCAACCCGGGGATGTCTTTTCGCTGGCCGGGTCGGCGACGGAAGTGGTGACCCAGACCCGCTCCGGACTGATGATCCAGACCGAAGATCGGGAAGAATTAGCAAGCTTGTTTACTGCACTCGTCCCTGCCTTTGAGGCGGGCATCCGTTCCATGGTCATGATTCCTCTCCTTTCCAAGGAAAAGGTGATCGGTGTTCTCCTTTTCCAATCAACACAACCCAGGGCCTATTCGGATCAGGAGATGAAGCTGGCCGAAAGCGTTGGCTCGCTCTTCGAGGGTGCCATCGCCAAGATCCAGCTCTTTACGGAACGCGTTCGAGCGGAAGAGGAGCTCCGGGAGTTCGAGGCAAGGTATAAGGCCCTTTTCGACCGTACCCTCTATTGCATCTACATTCACGATTTAGAAGGCAGGTTTCTGGATGCCAATGAAGGCACTCTAAACTTATTGGAATATTCAAGAGAAGAAATTCTTTCCCTCCAACTCTCCTCGATCATCGGGGAAGAGCAGTGGTCCTCGGTACAAAAGACATTGGAAGAGATTCAAGAGAACGGTTCTCAAAAAAACCCGGCGGAATTCAAATTCAGGAAAAAGACCGGTGGTGAAGTCTGGGTCGAAGTGGAAGCCTCCGTTCTCTATCGCGAAGGAAGACCCTATGCGATCCAGGGAATTGCCCGGGACATTACGGCGCGAAAGAAGGGGGAGGAAGAGTTACGCGCCCTCTCCCTGGTGGACGAATTGACTCACTTATACAACCGACGGGGATTTTTTACCCTGGGAGAACAACAATTGAGGGTTGCCCACCGCATGAAGAAAGAGATGCTGCTTCTCTTCGCCGATGTGGACAACTTGAAATGGATTAATGACAATCTGGGCCATCCGGAAGGGGACCAGGCATTGATCGATACGGCCAATATCTTGAAAGAGACGTTTCGCGACTCCGACGTCATTGCCCGGTTCGGGGGAGACGAATTCGTTGTCCTTGGGATCGAGACCCCCGAGGGCAGCCATGAGATCCTCACCAACCGCCTCCAGGAAAATTTAAGAGCCCATAATACAGTAAGGAACTCCCTTTACACCCTCTCTCTCAGTATCGGGGTAGCTCGCTACACCCCCGAAAATTCCATGACGCTTCAAGAACTGCTGGTCCGGGCGGACGCTTCAATGTATGCCCATAAAGGAAATAGGCATAACGCTCACTCCAACGGGAGGACGGAGAGTTAGAAGCTTGTGAAAATGTCCTCACTGAATTGGCAAAATTTGTCAACTTTAATTAAAAATTTCAAATCCTTAGGCTTCATTTGACGGGTTGACTTTTTCCGTGGGTTTCATTCTTTCTTTGAAATTGAAACCTTATGCCCCCTAAGCCTCCAAATCCTACCTTGGCATATATATTGCTGTAAAAATGGGACAAACCGAAACAAATCAAAAGAAACGGAATAAATAGAATGAGGCGACCGCCCTCTTTTGTAGAAGATCAGGTGTTAACATCGGATGAGGCGATTGAATACCTTCGGATTTCGAAACCGACTTTTCTCAAGTTCGTCCATCAGCGGAAAATAAAGGCCATTAAAATAGGGAATGGCTGGAGAGTTCTTAAGTCTGAATTGTATCGATTTTTGGGAGGGGAAGGCGAGAGATGAGAGAGAGACTGAGAACTCTTTTTTCCTTATCACGTCTTCATACCCGTCTGCTCCTTCTCATCCTCATGGCCATCCTGCCGGCCCTGGGACTCATCTTTTGTAATGCCCTCGAACAGCGCAAGCATTTTGCCCTCCGCGCACAGGAAGACGCGCATCGTCTGTCGAAGATCATCTCACGGGACCATGCAGAGTTTATCGAAAGCACCCGCCAGTTGCTTGTTTTACTTGCCCAACTTCCCCAGGTCCTCTCTCACGACTTGCCTTCATGCAATCTCCTTTTTACCAGCCTTTTAAGACAGCATCCGCGCTACCTCAACCTGGGAATCATCCGGCCCGACGGGAAACTAAGTCTCAGTGCTGTCCCCCCCAATGGAACTACGGATTTGGGTGACCGCTCCTATTTTAAGAGAACCCTGCAGACGCGCGATTTTGCCATTGGCGATTATCAGATGGGTCGGGTCACGGGGAAACCAAGTGTGAACTGCAGCTATCCGGTCTTCAATGAAGCAGGGGAGATCGTGTCCGTTCTCTTCGTGGCCCTGGATCTTTCCCGGCTCAATCAATTTGCGGCTCAGGCTCAATTACCCAAAGGCTCTGTTCTTCAGGTGATCGACCCAAATGGCACCATCTTCGCCCATTACCCCGACCCCGAGAAATGGGTCGGGAAGACTCTCCCGGATCACCCGATCATGAAGACCATTCTGACTCAAGAAATGGAAGGGACGGCCGAGGAGAAGGGAGCGGATGGAAGTTCTCGGCTTCACGCCTTCACACGCCTGGGAAACTCCGAAGCGGGAGGTGCCTATGTGAATATTGGAATTCCTACGGCCGTCGTTTTCGCAGAAGTGAATCAACGATTGATCCGTAACTTGATGGGGTTAGGCTTGATCACCCTGTTGGCCCTATTGGCAGCATGGGTTGGAGGGAAGTTTCTCATCCTCCGTAGAATAAATGCCTTGTTAAGCGTTACAAAACGATTGGCCGGTGGAGACTTAAGTGTGCGTACAGGAATCGCTTATGGAAGAGGAGAGCTAGGGCAACTGGAACAGGCATTCGATGAAATGGCCGAGTCCTTTGAAAGAAAGGAAGCCGAACGCAAACAAGCCGAAGAGGCCTTACGAGAATCGGAGAGAAAGTATCGAGACTTGGTCGATCACGCTCTTGTCGGGGTTTATAAAACGAACCTCCAAGGCGAGGTCGTCTATGTCAACGATGCCTTAGTCAGGATCTTGGAATATAACTCCCCTGAAGAGATGATAGCAGGCGGTGTCATTGCAAGATACAAACATTCAAAAGAAAAAGAGCGCTTCATCCAACACCTCAAGGAAACCGGCCATGTCCAATCCTTTGATGCTGAGCTCCTTACAAAAACGGGAAGAATGAAAAATGTCCTGATCAGCGGAACGCTGGATGGGGAGATCATATCCGGCATGATCATGGATATTACCGAACGAAAGCAGGTGGAGGAGGCCCTTCGTGAAAGCGAGGAGCGTTATCGGAGCCTGTTTAATGATGTTCCGGTGGGCCTTTACCGCACCACCCTTGAGGGACAGATTTTAGACGCCAATCACGCCCTGGCGCAGCTCCTCGGGTATCCTGATCGTGAGTCCTTACTTGCCATCAATACCTTCGACACCTATGTGGACCAGAAGGTTCGCGTGCAGAGGAAGGTCCACATGGACCGAGACGGCGTCTTGCGCAATTTCGAATATCAACTAAGGCGCTGCGATGGAACCACCATCTGGGTGGAGGGCAATTCCAAAACCACTCTCGATGCAGAGGGGAAGGTCCTCTATTATGAAGGGACGTTGGCCGATATCACCGAACGAAAAAAGGCTGAGCAGGAATTGGCGGACCTCCAGGAGCAACTTCGGCAATCCCAGAAGATGGAGGCGATCGGCCGTCTGGCCGGGGGCATCGCGCACGATTTCAACAACCTTCTGACGGTGATCAAGGGCTACAGTCAACTGTCTCTCATCGAGCTCAAGGAAGGGGATCCGCTGAGGATCAATGTGGAAGAGACAAAAAAAGCGGCCGACCGGGCAGCGGAGCTAATCCGCCAACTTCTGGCGTTTAGCCGGCGTCAGATCATGGAGATGAAGGTCATCGATCTAAACGGTCTTTTACAAGATCTTGAGAAGATGCTCCAGAGAGTCATCGGAGAGGAGATTGAACTGGTCACTCGACTGACGGAAGACTTAGGGAGGATCAAAATCGACCCAGGGCAGATCGAGCAGGTCATCATGAACCTCGCGGTCAATGCAAAGGATGCAATGCCAAATGGGGGAAACCTTTTCATTGAGACGGCCAATACGGAATTGGATGAGGAATATGCCCGGACCCATATTGCGGTAATCCCCGGTCGTTATGTGAGGCTCTCGGTCAGCGACACGGGAGTGGGAATGAGACCGGAGGTCAGGCATAGGGTCTTTGAACCTTTCTTTACGACCAAAGAAAAAGGCAAGGGAACAGGATTGGGTTTGTCAACCGTCTACGGAATTGTGAAGCAGAGTGGAGGCAATATCTGGGTTTATAGTGAACCCGATCAGGGGACAACCTTCAAGATCTACCTGCCCCGGGTGGATGAACCCCTAACGGAATCAAGAGAGAAGATCCTAAAGGAGGAGCTTCCTCGGGGCAAGGAAACCATCCTCATCGTCGAAGATGATGAGGAAGTTCGGAAACTGGCAGCCCAGATCTTAGAAGGACAGGGATACAAGGTGCTGAGGGCAAGTGGGGGCAGCGAGGCCCTGGATCTTTTTGAGAAGAAAGAGGAACCCATCCATCTGGTATTATCGGATGTCGTCATGCCCGGAATGAGCGGTCGGGAGTTAGCCAAGCGCTTTATGCTCATCCATCCGAAGATCAAAGTGGTTTATATGTCGGGTTATACCGATCACGCGATTGTCCATCGCGGCTTTCTGGAGGAAGGGGTCGATTATGTTCAGAAACCTTTTACGGTCGATGGACTGGCAAGAAAAGTGAGGGAAGCGCTGGATCGATAAGCTTTTCCGATTTCAGATTTTAGATTTCAGATTGCAGATTGAAAAAGGGCGGACAAAAAATGTTCCGAAATGAAAGCCGAAGTTTGGAATCCTTACTCCGAAGAAATAACTCCGGGCTCAAAATTCCGGACTTCGAGCTTAAGTTCCGCTTGTCACGGGAGAGGGTTCCCGATATCAGGTAGATAACAGTGAGATAGGAGAACGACATGACCAAGGGACGAGGTTCGAAAACAAATTCCCCCGTGAAGCTTCTGGTTCCGAGAGAAGAAGCCATCCGGAGGATTAAGAAACAGATACAAATCGGGATTGATATTAGAGATCGCAATATGTTTTCGATGATGGATTCGGGAAGCGCCCAGGAAAAAAAGAATGAGTGGGTCGAAGACAATATCGAGATGCTCACTGGTTTATTGAATCATCCCATCTTCAAAGAAGAATATAACGCGGGATTTGCGCCGGATATGAATAGCGCGATTACCTTCGGTTTAAAGGAGAAATATTTTAAGGAGGACATGGATGAGCAGATTGGAAGATTGGAATCCATCTTAGAGCGTTTGAAATTCATTCCTGAAAGTAAAGGGGAAGAGCGCGTAGAACATAAGCCCATAGAAGAGCCCCCCAAAGAACTGCCTTCCAGAAAAAAATCGCTCAAGGAAGAACTACCAAGAGAAGTTCTTCAAAGAAGAGAGGTCATCCGAGACGAGCCGCCACCTTCAATTGGAAAATTGGAATCTATTTTAGAGAACCTAGAATTCATCTCTGGAAGGAAAGCGGAAGAGCGCGCAGCACAGAAGCCCGCAGAAGAGACTCTCAAAGAACCGCCTTCCAGGAAAAGACCACCTAAGGAAGAGCCATCGAAAGAAGTTCTTCACAGAAGAGAGGCCATCCGAGACGAACCGTCACCTCCGATCGTTCCGAAGCAGCCTCCCCTCACGGGAGGTCATATCTTATTAGTTCATGGTCGCGATGAGGCCGCAAGGGAGTCTGTATTGAAATTTATCGGCCAGTTGGGACTTCGGGTCCTAACCCTTCAGGAACAACCCGACGGAGGCAGGAACATCGTAGAGAGGTTTGGAGAGCTCTCCAATACCCAATTTGCAATCATTCTCTTTACACCGGATGAGATCGCTGTTTCTCGCGAAAGGTCAAAAGAGAGGCAGGTCCGTGTCAGCCAACACGTGATGTTCGAATTCGGGTATGTGGTTGCTAAACTAGGCCACCGAAGAGTGTGTGCCCTCTATGACGAGGGAGTGGAAATCCCCTCGGAAGTGTCAGGGGTCGTATCCATCCCTATGGATTTCAGAGGTGGATGGCGACTTCTCGTCGCAAAGGAGTTTAAACAGGCAGGTGTAGACGTTGACCTAAACAAGGCCCTTTGACAGGTTGCTGAAAAATGGCCATCTGCTGCGTTTCCCTCATCCTCGCCCTGTTAGATAAGAGGCTTCAAATTATGGACAAGGGCGAAAGGATAATTTTTTCCCCAAAATCATGAAGAACAAACTTGCAATTTATCTAACGGGGCAAGTCGTTGCGGTGTACAGCCAAGTACGCCTCACTCCTCGGGATTTCGGGAGCCTTGCGTCTGACCCTTTTTGAGCAACCTGGAAAAGTTGACTTTTTCAGCAGTCTGCTAATGTGATTCAATAACGTCCTGTGTTTCACCTCCTTCTTGACCCGATAAAATAAAGGAGGCCCGATAAAATCATACTCGGCAAGGAAGACCCGAGGGGCCAGGGAAAGGCCGCGTTGATCCCCAGCACCTTTTCCATCAACATGGGTGAAAACCCGAGATAGACCGCAAACCCGATGGTCCATGCAGAGAGGGCCAGTGGGTTGATCCCTTTCCAGAACCAGTAGTTTCCCTCTCTCTTATAAAGGTCCTCTGCCTCGATGGATCCCCTTCTCAGGAGGAAGTAATCCGTCAAAACGATTCCAAAAAGAGGACAGAACATGGCCCCGATGAAAAGGAGGAAATGCTCATAGTGAAGAAGGGTTGGAAAGACGAGGGCGGTCGCCGTTCCTAAAACTCCTCCAAGGAGGACTCCTTTTTTCTCTCCAAGTCTTGGAGCGATGGTCAGCCCTGAGATCGCAGTGGAATAGATATCCAAAAAGGTGGTGGTGAAGGTGGAGAAGAGGACGATGATGAGGGCAGGGAAGGCCCAGCCAACCTTGACCATGAGATTCATCACGATCCCGGAAGGATCAGGAGATTGGGTTGCTAAAGAGGCCGCCATCCCCACGAGATACATCCAGGAGGAAATAAGGAAATAGCCTACCCAGGTTCCCCAGAAGCTCGATTTCGAATGGGTGGCAAAGCGCGAATAATCTGAAACCAGAGGAAGCCATGAAATGGGCATGGCGATCACCAGATCCATGCCTATCATGAAAGAGAAATCACGGTTTCTCGGGATTTGGAGAAGCCTCTCCCATCCATACTCCAGAAAGAGAACGTAGGTCATAACCATACACAGAAGGACGAGAGCGGCCACTGAAATCCTCTGCAACCACTTCCAGATCCGGTGTCCCACGAGAGCCCAGAGGGTCGTGATGATCCCGGAGAGAAGGATCCAGAGAGGCGGATTGGAAAATCCATAAAATTTAGATATCGCATCCGCCGCTCCCCCACAGACGATCAGCATGACAGCGGTCCAGCCAATGAGCTGGAGGACATTGAGGCCAGCCGCAAAGGAGGCGCCTCTGACTCCAAACGAGGGGCGGACACTCACCATCGTCGGGATGCCCCATCGGCTTCCGATGAGCCCGCCCATAGCAAAGGGAGTGTTCCCAATGACGTGGCCGAGGAGGTTCGCTAAAATCCCCAAACTTAACCCCAGAGGGACAATCAAACTCCCGGCCCATATCTCAGCCAGTGAAATCGCTGCTCCCGCCCAGAGGAGAAAGAAATCGAACCCCCTTAAATTCCGCTTCTCTTTTGGAATCGGCTCTATGCCAGGCATGTTTTTCACCTGCTTTCTTAATTTCAGATTTCAGATTGGAGATTTCAGATTGAACAAATATAAAATCTGAATTCCAATATCTGAAACTTAAAACTTTAAATTTCTCACTTTCGCAACCTTGCTTTGTTCACCGTAGAGACAAAGATGGCGACTAGTTCATTAGCTTCCTTCTTTATTTCCTTTAGAGCTCCATTTTTCATAATTTTCGTTTCATCAATTAGCTCTAACCAATAAAGTGTTTCATCTGTTTCTTCTAATACAAGACCAATTTTTGCTATGAAATCAGCTTTTGAACGTGCCCGGCAAACAGCACGATAATTTGACCCCACTGAGGTCCCTGATCGAAAGATCTGATTACCGATCAGGCGCCCTTCTCTATTCTCTGGAAGTTGTCTGCATAGAGTAATGATTTGCTTTGCGAATTCTTTGGTTCGATTTCTCATCTGTTCTTGATTCATTGCCCCAGTCCCCTCTTTATTGGAATTGAAAGCTTCAGATTTAACTTATTTCTATTTCTTTATTTTTTCCCAATCTCAAATCTAAAATCTGCAATCTGCAATATTTTTTGGACTACCTCCATTGGAGTTCTACCGAGAACGCGGATCATGGGTTCTTTGCCTCCACCGCCTTCATCGTAGATAAAATCCGGAACGCTCTTCGCCCTTCTCAAAACCTCTCC
>Ga0154748_1081_pt1 | contig 10461 bp, 9 predicted proteins | sample Rifle2008BG16ft_FD_105756 | JGI IMG/M metagenome (GOLD analysis project Ga0154748, IMG submission 105756) | Deltaproteobacteria bacterium RBG_16_50_11
AAAATCCTACGATTTAAAGATGCAATGTATAACACCTACCAATATGACCCGCTCCTTCTACGGATTATTCTCCATGTCCAATTAGAAGGCACCCTTTCTTCCGTCAGCAGGGACCTTCGCGACCAAATAACCGACTTATCTCGAAAAGTCATGAGAATGATCGCCGATGTTTATGGAGAGGGGGTCCGCCAGGGAAAATTCAGAGAAGCCCCGAATATGGCCCCGGCGGATATTATCTGGTCGATGTTCACAGGCCTTGTGATCTGGGAGGAGGCCAAGAAAAGAATGAATCCCCAGAAAGATCTCCTGAAACCGACCCTGAGCAGAGCCTTTGATATTTTTTGTCGAGGGATAAAGAAAGATAAGGTGGAGAAAGATTGAGGATAGGGAAAGACTTGGATTTCTGCTTAACAAGAGAATAAGTTTGCGATAAACGATTCGGGTCTTCTTCCCCATCCATTTTAATTCATTTTCCATTCTTAAACGAAACTTGAATGTCATGGGCCTACCCGTGCAACTTGACAAACCTTGCCGTACCGATTTAAACGCACCAGAAGTCACCCGAGACGAGAAAGGAGTCCGGAATGGCCGTCACCAATGAAGTCCAACTCAAAGTCAATAATATCCATATGGCTTTCGGAGGTGTCCAAGCCCTGATGGGTGTAAGTCTTGAGGTAAGAAAAGGTGAAATTTTTTCCATCATCGGTCCCAATGGTGCCGGCAAAACAGTTCTTCTGAATTGCATCAACGGGCTCTATCATCCCCAAAAGGGCAAGGTTGAATTCGGAGGGAAAGATATCACCCGATCAAGGCCCTATCAGAGAGCAAAGATTGGAATCTCAAGGACATTCCAAAAACTTGAGCTTTTCAAGGGGGCAACCGTGCTCGATAACATCCGATTGGGCCGCCATATTCATCTCAAAACGGGATTGCTCAGCGGAGCCCTTTACTTTGGGAAGACAGCACGGGAAGAGATTGAACACCGTGATTTTATAGAACGGGAGATCATCGATCTCCTTGAAATAGAACATATCCGGGATAAGATGGTGGGGATGCTTCCGTACGGCCTTCAAAAGCGAATCGAATTGGCAAGGGCTTTAGCACTCAATCCTAAAATCATCTTGTTGGATGAGCCTCTGGCAGGTCTAAACCTGGAAGAAGTCGAAGATATGGCCCGGTTTATTCTGGATATCAACGAAGAAGAACGATGGCAGACGACCTGTGTCCTCGTTGAACATGATATGGGCGTCGTGATGGACATTTCTCATCGGGTGATGGCTCTCAATTTTGGCGAAAAGATCGCGGAGGGAACCCCTCCCGAAGTTCAAAACAATCCCCAAGTCATCAAGGCTTATCTCGGTGAAGCGGAGGATCTCTATGTCTCACGTCGGTAGTCGGAAAGAAATTGAGATCACAAAAGATTTAACGATTCCCAAACTCTTCATGCAAGCCGCTAAGAAGTATTGGGACAAAAAGATCGCTATGCGAGAGAAGGAATTCGGCATCTGGGTCCCCATCACCTGGAAACAATATTATGAAAATGTGAAGCGGATTGCTTTAGGGATGGTCTCTCTGGGACTGCAAAGAGAAGATAAGGTGGCCATGGATTGAGGATAGGGAAAGACTTGGATTTCTGCTTAACAAGAGAATAAGTTTGCGATAAACGATTCGGGTCTTCTTCCCCATCCATTTTAATTCATTTTCCATTCTTAAACGAAACTTGAATGTCATGGGCCTACCCGTGCAACTTGACAAACCTTGCCGTACCGATTTAAACGCACCAGAAGTCACCCGAGACGAGAAAGGAGTCCGGAATGGCCGTCACCAATGAAGTCCAACTCAAAGTCAATAATATCCATATGGCTTTCGGAGGTGTCCAAGCCCTGATGGGTGTAAGTCTTGAGGTAAGAAAAGGTGAAATTTTTTCCATCATCGGTCCCAATGGTGCCGGCAAAACAGTTCTTCTGAATTGCATCAACGGGCTCTATCATCCCCAAAAGGGCAAGGTTGAATTCGGAGGGAAAGATATCACCCGATCAAGGCCCTATCAGAGAGCAAAGATTGGAATCTCAAGGACATTCCAAAAACTTGAGCTTTTCAAGGGGGCAACCGTGCTCGATAACATCCGATTGGGCCGCCATATTCATCTCAAAACGGGATTGCTCAGCGGAGCCCTTTACTTTGGGAAGACAGCACGGGAAGAGATTGAACACCGTGATTTTATAGAACGGGAGATCATCGATCTCCTTGAAATAGAACATATCCGGGATAAGATGGTGGGGATGCTTCCGTACGGCCTTCAAAAGCGAATCGAATTGGCAAGGGCTTTAGCACTCAATCCTAAAATCATCTTGTTGGATGAGCCTCTGGCAGGTCTAAACCTGGAAGAAGTCGAAGATATGGCCCGGTTTATTCTGGATATCAACGAAGAAGAACGATGGCAGACGACCTGTGTCCTCGTTGAACATGATATGGGCGTCGTGATGGACATTTCTCATCGGGTGATGGCTCTCAATTTTGGCGAAAAGATCGCGGAGGGAACCCCTCCCGAAGTTCAAAACAATCCCCAAGTCATCAAGGCTTATCTCGGTGAAGCGGAGGATCTCTATGTCTCACGTCGGTAGTCGGAAAGAAATTGAGATCACAAAAGATTTAACGATTCCCAAACTCTTCATGCAAGCCGCTAAGAAGTATTGGGACAAAAAGATCGCTATGCGAGAGAAGGAATTCGGCATCTGGGTCCCCATCACCTGGAAACAATATTATGAAAATGTGAAGCGGATTGCTTTAGGGATGGTCTCTCTGGGACTGCAAAAAGAAGATAAGGTGGCCATGATCGGTGACAACCGTCCCGAGGCCCTCTGGGCAGAGATGGCTGCCATGTGTGCCGGGGGAGTGGGCGTATGGCTCTTTCAGGATTCTTTGATCGACGAAGTGAAATATATTATCGACCACTCCGATGCCAAATTGATGGTGGGCGAGGGTCAGGAGGAAGTCGATAAGTGCCTCATGATTAAAGACAAGTGCCCGAAGCTCAAGAAAATGCTCTGGGATGACCCTAAAGGGATGAGAGGTTATGATGACCCGATTCTCATCAGCATCAAAGAAGTGATGAAGATCGGAGAAGGAGTCGATAAAAAAGAACCTGGCCTTTTTGAAGATATGATCATGAAAGGGAAAGGAGATGAGGTCTGTCTCCTCTTCTATACCTCAGGAACCACGGCCCTTCCAAAAGGGGCCCTCCTCACCCACTATAATATGTTAACGATGGGCCAGAACTTGATGAGGGTCGACCCTTACTTTGAAACCGATGACTTCGTCTCCTACCTCCCCTTTGCATGGATTGGGGAACAGATGATGTCCATCTCGTGCGGCATCCAGGCCGGTTTCACCCTCAACTTCCCTGAAGAACCGGAGACGGCTCAGGAAAATATCCGTGAAATCGGTCCCCATGTGATGTTTGCTCCTCCGCGCGTATATGAACAAATGGTTCGGAATGTTCAGGTCAAATATCTGGATGCCACCTGGTTGAAAAGAACGGCCTATGAGTTAGCGATGAAGATAGGTTACCATGTCGCTGATCTTAAGTTTTCAAAGAAGTCCGTGGCCCCGTACTGGAAGGCCCTTGATTTTCTTGCTTCGATGGCGGTCCACAAAAAGTTGAAAGACCATTTGGGCCTCTCCCGTATCCGGGACACCTATACCGGAGGAGCGGCGATGGGACCAGACCACTTTCGCTTCTTCCATGCCCTTGGAGTGAACCTGAAACAGATTTACGGGCAGACAGAGATTGCCGGCATTTCGGTGCTTCATCGTGATAACGATATCAAATTTGATACGGTGGGCATCCCCATTCCAGAAACCGAAGTGAAGATTACTCCCGACGGAGAAATCATCTCCAAAAGCCCCTCGGTTTTCATCGGTTATTACAAGATGCCCGAGGAGACAACAAAGGGGCTCAAAGACGGATGGCTCCATTCGGGAGATACGGGCTTCATTGATGCCGATGGCCACCTGGTCGTCTTTGATCGAACCAAAGATGTCATGACTCTGAATGATGGAACAAAGTTCGCCCCACAATATCTGGAAACCCGGCTTAAATTCAGCCCCTATATCAGAGATGTGTGGGCCATTGGTGATCACAAATCCTATGTTACGGGTGTGGTCTGCATCGATTATACTGTCGTGGGGAAATGGGCAGAGGATCACAACATTGCCTACACCAGCTATCCTGAACTATCCCAGATGCCCGAGGTTTATGAACTCGTCAAAAAAGAGATTTCTAAAATGAATCAAGACCTTCCCCCCGTTGCAAAAATTATGAAATTTGTCAATCTCTACAAGGAATTTGACGCCGACGATGAGGAACTGACCCGAACCCGAAAATTGCGAAGGGCTTTTGTCGAAGAAAGATACAAAGATATTGTGAATGGTCTTTATTCGGAAACAGAAAGCGTTCATATGGATACCAATATCACCTATGAAGATGGGAGAGTGATTCATATCAAGACAGACCTTCGCGTCATGGAAGTGCCTCAATAGAGGCCATTGCAAAATAATCATTGCAAACTTAGCAATTAGCAATGAATGAAAAAAATAATCAATTATCAGAGATGAGCAGATTTGATATGGGTAGTGGCGACTTTGGTCGCCCATTAAATAAAGATACATAATATGGCGCAACCTCCTCACTTTGAAATCGATGGGGGAATATATTTCATTACCACACGACTAAAACAGGAGGGGCGTTTATTGACCGAAAGTAAAGCTGAGATAGTTGTGAATACTATCTTAGATTCATCGACAAGAAAAGAGATGACCCTATATGCCTATGTTATTATGCCCAATCATATGCACATTCTTATAAAACCTATTATATGTGGAATTTCAAAGGCCATGCAGCTTATCAAGGGAAGATCATCAAGGCAAGTAAACGAAGGTAATTTCTGGCAGAAAGGGTTTTTTGATTTTGGAATCCTCACTGAAAAAAAATTCAGAGAAAAGTTCAATTACATTCATTTCAATCCAGTGAAATGGGGTTTGGTGGAAAAAGCAGAGGATTGTAAATATTCAAGTGCCCTGGCATATAAAGTGGAGTATGAAGAAGTCTTTTATATATGAAGGGAGGCTAAAGCCTCCCCTACCCTTATTTTAAGCTTTTGTTAAATTTTATATTGCTAATTTTGCAATTTGCAATGATTTTTCGATGGGAGGAAACATGGAACTCTTTTTACAACTCTTCATTACAGGAATCTTAGTCGGAAGCATCTATGCCCTGGTGGCCCTGGGGTGGACGCTGATCTATAAATGTTCGGGCGTCCTCAATCTTGCTATGGGGGAACTCACCCTCATCGGGGCCTATGTCTGTCTGACCTTCTACAACTGGGGAATTCCTTTCCTCTTGGCATTGTTATTCACCTTGGTGGTTGGATTCGCCTTGGGTATTCTGACAGAAGTCGTCTTCTTAAGACCGATGGTGGGGGAACCGGTATTGAGCGTGATCATGGTTACCGTAGGGCTCTCCTTCTTTTTCAAGGGGATTGTGGAGTTATTTTTCGGAACCGATACCGTCGTTTTTACTCCAATGGTATTTCCAATTGAACCTATTTTTCTCGGGAAGATCATCGTGGGTCAAGTTTACCTATGGGCCTTCATTGCCTCGATCATCCTTCTGCTCGCTTTCGTCTCTTTCTTCAAATTTACGAAGTGGGGATTGTCCATGCAGGCCACTGCCGATGATGAAATGGCAGCTCTTTCTCTCGGCGTTAATGCGAAGATTGTTTATGCCCTTGCCTGGGCGATTGCTTTCATGGCGGCCGGTGTGGGTGGGACGCTATTGGGGAATATCAATGGTCTCAATATCTCCGTGGGCTATTTAGGGTTATTGGTTCTCCCCGCCGTTGTCCTGGGAGGTCTCAATTCCGTTCCAGGAGCCATCGTGGGCGGACTGGCGATCGGAGTCCTTCAGAATTTGGCGGACGGCTATTTGAGCCGCTTTACCCCGGGTGGGGTTAAAGAAGTTTTCCCTTTCCTTGTCATGGTGATCGTCCTATTGTTTAAACCCTACGGGCTCTGGGGTTGGATCCGAATCGAACGCGTCTAATAATCAATGCCCAATGATCAATGGGCAATGGTCAATTATCAATTAAAATGAATGGCAAAGGGGAACCACTTTCAGAAAGGTTACTCGATTTTGTAGTGAATGTTATCAAAATAGTGGATGCATTGCCCAAGACTGTTGCAGGGAAACATATTGGTGGACAATTGATAGCGTCTGGAACTTCTTGTGGATCAAATTATGAAGAAGGTTGTGGTGCTGAGTCCAGATCCGATTTTATCCATAAAATGAGTATTGTCCTAAAAGAGTTGAAAGAGACACGGTATTGGCTTCGGTTAATTCACCGAACTAAAATGCTCGCTTCTGAAATTTTGATTCCAGTGATGGATGAGTGCGGGCAACTGTGCGCTATCATTGGTAAGAGTATTAGTACAGCGAAGAAAAAGAAAACTCGTCAATGATCACTGCCCATCGGTCATTGATCATTGATCATTGGAGGTTCTTATGAGTTACCGACCCTGCGGTGTTTATCATCAGTACTACAGACAGGACCATGCCTGGTGGCAGACCAAATTTGTCTGGGGGAAAATGCTCCTCCTGTTTATTACCGTCTTTTATCTCTTCCCCAAGTTTGCAGGCCTTTACGCAATCTCAGTGGCCAATGTGGTCGGATATACAATTCTCTCTGCCATGGGAGTCCAATTGCTCATTGGCTATTGCGGTCAAGTCACCTTAGGACATGCTGCCTTCCTTGCCGTAGGGGCTTATACGAGCACGCTCCTCATGCTTCAATTGCACCTGCCCTACCCCATTACTCTCATGCTGGGTGGGATTACCGGTGGTTTATGGTGTGTGTTGTTCGGACTCCCTTCTGCCCGGGTAAAGGGTTTTTACCTCATCATGGCCACGATGGCCGCTCAATTCATCACGGTTGAATTTTTTATTACTCAGTATGTCAGTCAGATCGGAGGAAGAGGGGTTGCTTTCTCCATCCCGCCCGGGACGGTTAAGATCGGTCCATGGCCCATTCAATCTGAAAGGGAAATTTATTATCTCATGGCCATCCTGGTGATATTGTGCACCTTTGTCATGGCCAATCTCCTTCGATCGAAGATCGGCCGGGCCTGGATCGCCATTCGAGACAACGATATCGCTGCCGAGGCTTTGGGCGTTAACATTGTTTTCTATAAATTACTTGCCTTCTTCGTCGCAGGTTTCTTTGGAGGAATCGCAGGCGCCTTCTGGGTGACTTCGCTTGCTGCCGTAAGTCCGGAACATTTTCATTTTGGTTGGTCTCTCTGGTTAGTGGGTGTCATCCTGATAGGAGGAGTAGGAAGCATCCATGGGACTTTTTTTGGGGCTTTGTTTATGACCCTTATACCGGAAGGACTCAAATTCCTTATTTTCTTCCTAACGCAGGACCCCTTCTTCGTTAATCTTATGCCCTTTTTGCCACTTTTATTGGAAAAATTTCTTTATGTGAAAGAGGCGGCTTTCGGTCTGGCCATCGCCTTATTTCTTATCTATGAACCGAATGGCCTTTCTTATCGTTGGTGGCAGGCGAAGAATTACTTTAATCTATGGCCGTTCTCATATTAATGAACGTGTCACGTGCCTGCACGCCACAGTGCTGGCGTTTCGGCACGCACGCGTGTCCGGCATCCGTGACCGCAAAAAAAAATTATTACGGACACGAGCCACGGACACGGACACGAATAGTGAGGGAGGTGGTGCCACGTCATAGGATGGTGGGAGCAAGAAAAGCTTATCGTTTCTATCTCAGACGGGTGGGAATCGTGTTGGTGACTCGTAATCCATTTGGCTTTTTACGAATCATAGACACGCCCTGAATCCCGCCATCGGCGGGATGAGGTTCAGGGGAGCCACACACCATGTGAGGTGAATGGCATGCCATGCACCCAACGTGGTGCATGGCAAAACACGACAAAATCTTTTGGAGGTGAAAAATGAGAGTCAAGACACTTTTTGCAATTGTTTTAGCACTCCTCGTCATCGGTCTCACTGCTCCATTTGTTTTTTCTCAGGAGGTGAAATTGGGGGCTCTCCAGGATACGACAGGCGCCACCTCTGACGTGGGCAAGGACGAGGCCTTGGGAGTCCGGGAAGCAACCCAATACTATAATGATCAAGGCGGGATCAATGGTAAAAAGATCCGTTTATTCCAGTATGACTACGGATATCGGGTGCCGGAAGCGGTAACCACCTACAAACGATTCAGGGATTACGACAAAGTCGTCATGGTTTTAGGATGGGGGACAGGCGATACCGAAGCTCTTTCTCCCACCATCAACGCGGATAAGATGCCCTACCTCTCCAGCTCCTTCTCGGGCCATCTGTGTGATCCTAAAAAGACCCCTTACAATTTTGTGTACGGGACTGATTACTCGACCAATGCACGCGGAGCGATCACCTACTGGTTCGAAGAGGTCTGGAAGAAAGACCCTAAATGGAAAGAGTTGAGAGAAAAAGGCGTTAAACCAAAATTCGTATGCTTCATGGATACCGCCTCTCCTTATGCGACCGCTCCCATCAAAGCCATTAAGGACCAGGCAACGATCCTGGGATTTGATATCGGGCCTGACGCAAACATCTCTTTAACCGCGCTGGATACCAAAAGCCAGGTCATCGCGGCCAAAAGCTTTGGGGCCAACCTCGTATGGCATGGGAATACAACCATGTCCGTATCGGCTGCCATGAAAGATGCCTATGCGCTGGGCCTTGGCGCAGATCATATTATCAACAACTGGGGGTTCGACGAGAACCTGGTCAAATTAGCCGGACCTGCCGCAGAGGGTGCCATGGGTCTTCTGGCCTGCGCTCTCTTCATTGACGAATACCCGGCAAAGAAAAAGGTGCTGGAATACGCAAAAAAATTGAACCCGGGAGTCCCGCTTGAAAACCGACTGATCCGTACGGTTCAAGGATGGGTCAAGGTGACCCTCGCGGTCGAGGCGATGAAAACCGCGGATAAGGCTGGAAAGCTGAACGGACCGGGAATCAAAGATGCTTTCGAAACTTTTAGAAACTGGCCGGGATTGAAGGAATTTGGCGGTCAATTGGTGACGATCACCCCAACCGATCATCGCTACAGCTCTATTGTCAGGGTTGGAAGAGTGGTCAAAGGAAAACCTCAAACTGTTGGCGAAATCGACATGAAGGCAAAATTCGCTGACAAATGGGCCTCCTGGCTCGGCTGGTAAGGAGAAAGACGTTGAAACCAGAAACATCAAGCGCTTCTGGAACGATTCTGAAGATCAACAATATCGAGGTCATGTATCACGAAGTCATTTTGGTGTTGAAAGGGGTCTCCATCGATGTACCTCAAGGAGGTATTGTTGCCCTCCTTGGGGCCAACGGGGCTGGAAAATCGACCACCTTAAAATCGATCTCCGGCTTATTGAATCATGAGGATGGGGAAGTGACCGACGGAAGCATTGAGTTTATGGGGGAGAAGATCCACCATCTCGCAGCCGAGGAGATCGCCAAAAGAGGGATCTTTCAGATCATTGAAGGAAGAAGAGTCTTTGAACATCTTACGGTGGAAGAGAATCTCCGGGTAGGGGCTCACCTCAGGGGAAATGGCTCAGCGATGAGAGAAAGGCTGGAGATGGTCTATCGCTATTTCCCCAGACTGGTGGAACGGCGCAATGTCCTGGCAGGGTTCATTAGCGGTGGGGAGCAGCAGATGACCGTGATCGGCAGGGCTCTGATGGCCCAACCCAAGCTGATGCTTCTCGATGAACCATCCATGGGCCTCGCTCCTCTTCTCATCAAAGAGATCTTCGAGATCATTACAGAATTAAACAAAGAAGAGAAAATCCCTCTTCTCCTGGTTGAACAAAATGTAAAGTTGGCTCTCACTGTGGCGCCTTATGCCTATGTCTTGGAAAATGGCAGGCTCGTGATGCATGACACCTCAGAGAAGTTGAAGGAAAATCCAGATATCCGGGACTTCTATTTAGGCCTCTCAGATATTGGTGAACGGAAAAGTTTCAGACAAGTGAAGCATTATAAAAGAAGAAAGAGATGGCTCACCTAAACACCGTGTCACGTGTCCGTGAATCGCGCCCGTGAAAAAGAAGGTTAAGCCTTTTAGTAAAGAATATAACGGACACGGAAAACGGATACGGTCACGTCAATAAGAAAAAGGAAAGGGGGTTTTTATGCGTAAATTCTTTTTGATCCTGATCATGATAGCGTTGGCTGTTTGGGGGATGACGGCCTGCAAACCCGGCCTTCTCCCCACGGAAGAGGCAGGGAAACCGAAGGTGACATTGGAGCGGATCGAGGTGATGACTTACTTTCCCTGGGCCGATCTTCCTGCCCGGACACCCCTCGCTCTCGGTTATGTCTTTAATGTCAACAACCCGAGCGGATATAAC
>Ga0154748_1102_pt1 | contig 10416 bp, 9 predicted proteins | sample Rifle2008BG16ft_FD_105756 | JGI IMG/M metagenome (GOLD analysis project Ga0154748, IMG submission 105756) | Deltaproteobacteria bacterium RBG_16_50_11
CCACCCCGATTCAAGATCCACCATTCCACGGAAGCGGGACGATAGAGAGAAGGCGTTGGGTTTCGTTGAATCTTCAGGGCAGGAGGATCCCGATCAGCGTCCCGATGATCCACCGGAAGAATCCGATCAGCGGATCCAGAAGACCCAGGTAGAGGAAACCGATGATGATGAAGAACCCGTAAGGCTCCAGCCGGGCGAGGAAATACTGACTTCTCTCCGAGACGAATCCCATCAGTATCTTTGAGCCATCCAACGGTGGAATGGGAATCAGATTAAGAGCGGCCAGCGTGATGTTGATCTGGGCCACATAGTAGACGGAGATGGCTGCGATTCCTGAGGAGGATGGGGAGAACAGCCGGAAAAACAACAGCGCGGCGAAGGCGAAAAGGATATTTGCAATAATCCCGGCCGAAGAGACAAAAATGAGGCCCTTCCGCCTGTCCGGGATGTTGTTGAAGTTGACCGGAACCGGTCTCGCCCATCCGAAACCCGCAAGAAAAAGCATGAGCGTCCCGATGGGGTCGAGATGTTTGAGCGGGTTGAGGCTCAGCCGGCCCGACCATTTGGCCGTCGGGTCACCCATCCTGTAAGCCACCCAGCCGTGCGCCACCTCATGGAGTATGACGGAAAAAAGAAGAGGAATGACGATAAGCGCGAAAGCCAGTGGATCCTTCGTCAAGAGTTTCAAAAGTCCCATTCAGGTTCCTCCACCATTCATGTTCCCGCCCTCGGCCTCCCGATTAAACAAGCCACTGGACTGTTTAGCCCGTGGAGGAGCAGAAATGGTATGTAAAAGAATGATACCAAATTCTACAATATGTGGCGACATAAATAAAGCCGAAGACCCACACTCATCGCCCATAGCAGATGGCCTATTGCTGATAACGGACATCAAATAACCAATTGTTGGTTAAAGCTCGATCTTCACAGGCCCCCCTGGAAGGTAGGTCCTTTTCCCAAAGATATACTGCTTCTCCTCCTTGAAAATACATTCTTCACCTGATTCCTACTTGCATCCACTCTTGTTAGCATTAGCAACGCATTAAATCTCACTTCGGAAGGAGGCAATTATGGTCGAGGATTGGTTGGCAAACGCATACGAAGGCATGTCGAGGCGGCAGTTCCTGGCGCGGATGAGCGCTGCGGCAGGTGCGACCCTTGCGGGGTTCGCCATCGCTGCAAACCCGGTTGCAGGCGAGGTCATCACCACTTCCACCGATGGCCTTGCGGTCTCTGACGGCAAGGTTCCATCCGGAGACTTTCAGGTTCCAATCTACGAGGCACGCCCTGCGGCCCCCGGAAAATACCCGGTCGTGCTGGTCATTCCTGAAGTCTTTGGAATGCACGAACACATCAAGGATGTCACGCGTCGCTTTGCGAAGGAGGGTTTCCTCGGCATCACCTTCGAGCCTTACGCCCGGGATGGGGGTGTTTTGCATCTTGCTGACATTGCCGCCGTACGGAAGGTCGTCGATCCGGTTCCCGACGCGCAGGTGATGGGGGACCTGGACGCCATTTCAGCTTATGCCAAGCGCCATCCAGCAGGAAGGGCTGATCGAATCGGCGTGACGGGGTTCTGCCGGGGCGGAATGTACACCCTCCTCTACGCCGCCCATAATCAAGACGTAAGAGCGGCCGTTTCATGGTACGGCCAGATCAAGCCCGCTAAGACGCAAGGCGTTCGCACAGTCGGTCCCCTCGACGTCGCCGCCAAGATCAACGCGCCCGTCCTCGGTCTGTATGGTGAGGCAGATCTGGGCATCCCCGTGGCCGATGTCAAAGAGATGGAGGCTTCCCTCAAGGCAGCGGGTAAGACGGCTGAGTTCGTACTTTACCCCGGGGCACCCCATGCCTTCTTCGCGGACTACCGCCCCAGTTACCGGGCCGAGGCGGCCAGGGACGGATGGACCCGATGTTTGGCGTGGTTCAATAAGTATCTTAAAGCCTAGCAGGTTGCTGAAAAATGGCCATCTGTCCCGCGCTTCGCGGGATTGCTCTCATCCTCGCCCCGTTAGATGAGGTGAGCAAAACTTTCGAGACGGGTAATAATGACGGCTTTTCAGGAACAAAAATACCGTCTGTTTTCTATCTAACAGGGCAAGTCGTTGCGGCGTACAGCCAAGTACGCCTCACTCCTCAGTCCCGCCAAAGGCGGGATTCGGGAACTTTAATATGCGGCCCTTTTTGAGCAACCTGAAAAAGATGACCTTTTCAGCAGCGTGCTAGTGTTGTGTCTCATCGGTAGGTTCCAGAAGTCACATTGATGCCAGGCCGGGCGGGTGAAAAATACCCGCTACGGTCCATGGCCCCATATTTCAAACGAGCGACTCAAGTCATGGATGATCTTCTTTGATCACTTCTTCGATCAACGATTGACTGTTCCCGGTAGAAAAGGTAGATTTCAGGGAAGAATTGAAGAGATCGGTCCATGCACCAAGCCTCCATCAGAATAAAAACATGCCTCTTTTTTGTCCTCCTCATAGGCCTCTTCTTTTCCAGTGAAACCCTTGCCCAAAGAACTCAGGCCGCCTTTGTTACGAGAGGAGCCTTTCTTTTGAGTGAAAAACCGGCGGTCTGGAGAAGCGGCCGGCTCATTCACGATTTGATCGGCTATCTTCCTATCGGGACGGTTGTCTATTTTGATGGCGACTCAGCCATAAGAAAGCTCTTCAACTGGGAGAGTGACCGGGAAGAGAAATATCTGCTTGTGGAGACGGATATCGGAATCGCAGGCCTTCTGCGAGAAGATCTCAAGGTCAATCTGGAAAAGGCCCCTGTCCTCATTCCGGTGGGTAACCGAACCCTTCCAATCTACACCCCAAACTCAACGAAGGAGAGATTACAGAAGCTCTCCGAGTTCTCCCGCTCGGATGGGGAGTACCTTCGCCTGGTGGACGACAAGGATGATGAATTTTATGACGTCGAACTTTCGTGGCCAAAAGATAAGTCCCCCGCCGATAAAGGAAGAATACGAAAGCGATGGGTGACGATCGGCGAAGTCTTGCTCCTTTCAAAAGAGACCATCAAACAGAAACCTCCTCGGATCTCGAGAGGGGACCAGACCCAGAAAGATGGGACTTTGATGAAGATTGCCCAAAAAGTCCAGAATACGGCAGGATTGAGAATGGAGGAGATCTTGTCCTTTCTCAAAGACCTGGACTCCTTACAGTGTATGCTGAGTGCCGGGGCCCAAGTGGACTTAGGGGTGAAGATATTCGGCGCCGGTCTCGGACTCGATTTCGCCTTGAACCTTAAGAAGGAAGATCGACTCTATAAGATGGGGCAATGCACCTATTCCCGGGGCGATCAGGTCTACAAGCAATTCTTCTTCCTTAAAGATATCGTGTGCAAAGATAATCGACCCCACCGCCTGGTGAACTTCGTCATCCAGGAGATGGATCTCGATCCGGCAAAGAGAACGATCGTCTCGATTGAAGACCTGCCCGAGAACATTAAAAAAGAATGGAAAACCTCGTTTCAGGGGAAAGATGCTCCCAAGTCCATGATCCGGATTGAGGGTTACGACAATTATTCCAGAGTCTTCTCTTTATTCGAAAAGGAGGCGGATCAGGGCGGAGGATATCTCTCCACCTTAAATGCTTATGACAGGCGAATCCTGATCAATCTCATCCTCTCTGAAATCGCGTATTTCAATCGGCCCGAAATCAAATAGGAATAAACAAGAGAGGTTGCCGCGAATCGTGAAAAAGATAGGCGGAGCGGTTTCAAGAATGAAGAAGATCAAGCTTCTGCTGAGGAATAGAGATTTTATTTTGATCCTGAGCCTTGTTACGGGTCTGGTCTGGGGAGAGGGGGCCCGATGGACCGAAGGGTTGATGCTCCCCGTTCTCGCTGCCATCATGACCCTCTCCACCATGGGCATCCGGGGAGATATTTTCCGAGACCCAAAAGGTCTCCTGGTCCCGGCCTTTGCAGGGTTGGGCATGAGTTATCTCATACTTGGAGGTTTTCTCCTGGTTTCAAGCTCGCTCTTGATCCATGACAAGGCGATCGAGAGTGGTTTTGTCATTCTTGCCTCCGTTCCACCTGCCGTGGCCGTGATCCCTTTCACCCTGTTCCTCAATGGCAATCTCACCTTCTCCCTCATCGGAACCATGGCCGGCTATCTTGGGGCTCTTGTGATCACCCCGCTTCTGGCCCTTGGCCTTCTTGGAACAGGATTCATCGATCCGGGTAAACTGGTGATCATCCTCTTGGAATTGATTCTCATTCCTCTCATCCTTTCCCGCATCCTCCTTCGCACGGGCATCGCCTGGAGAATCGAGCCCATCAAAGGAGCGATCACGAATTGGAGTTTTTTTATAATCAGCTACACCATTGTAGGGCTTAACCGGGAGGTCTTTCTCACACAACCCCTCACCCTCATGCCCGTAGTGATCATTGCGTTGGCAAGCACCTTTGTCCTGGCGTGGGCGATTGAGAAAGCCGGTCAGGCAGTTCGAATAGAACCCTCGAAGCTGACCAGCTTGATCCTCCTGGGGACCCTCAAGAATTATGGTCTTGCAGGAGGGCTGGCTCTGGCCCTTTTCAGCAAGAAGACAGCCCTGCCGGCGACTGTATCGGCTGTCTTTCTCGTGGTCTACATCATCTGGTTGCAATTGAAGGTGCGAAAGAAAGGTTAGGCTGAAAGGGTCCGGGGTTGACGATGACGGTCGATTCCGGAATGATTCATAAAAAGGTGTTGAAAAAGACGTAAAAGATAATGTATCCTTTCGGCAACGTTTTCATTCCAGGGATGTGGGGGGACAAGGGGTTAGTGCCTCAAGAATCCAAATGAGAAAAATGTCTCTTTCAGGGTGAATGATGGAAAAGGACCGTCTCAAGGGGTACGCCACAGGGCTGGAACAAATCTTGAAGAGCACTCACCTTTCGCTGAAGGAAGCAATTGCCCATTTCCAGGAAATATGTCAGCGGGTTACACCCGAAAAGAATATCCCTTTTGAGATCATTTCGGATATCCGCAGTCAGTTCAAGGAGATTCAAGACCAATTGATAAAGATCAAAGGAATTAAGCAGCTCCTCGAAGGAAAATATCGAATCTATTATCACCGGAATCCTATACGGGACAGAGAAATCATGGAGTTCGGATTTCTGGCCAAGAACACCTACCTTAAGTTTGAATATACGTTGAAGGGACTGGAGGCGGAAAGGGGGGTGAAGGAGCGGGTAAGGCCCCCCGAGAAATACGTTCAGATGGTCCCATGGTTCCGCGGTCAGGAGAAACAGGCTATCCTTCTGAGGAACCTGCTGAATCTGAGCGCACTGGCCTATAGGACTCCCTCCGGTCCAAAATCTGCAGAGAGACGGCAGGTCATTCCAAACAGACAGCGAAGCCTCTCCCTCTTCATTCTCGCCGGGGAGGGGACTTCACTCGACGACCTTGAATCGGGCATCCAGTTGCGAGAATACGATATCACCGAGCGCTATGGCCGGGATGAATTCCGCGGCGCCCTTGCCCACTTAAGGGGTATTTCTGTTGCAGAAGTCATGAGGGTCATGAGGCGTTTCACACAGAGAGGAGATTGCTCCAGGCTTAAATGCTTGCTTTTGCCGATTGAATCTCCGGGGGATCTTCGGAAGGATGCATTGTCCTCTACAGAAAGAATTCTCCAGAAGATGACAGGAGGAGACGTGAAAACACTCTCGATTTGATCCCTTCCTTTGAGGACAGGGCGCGGTGGTGTCACCTATCGAAAGGCTGACCCAGCCGAAAAAAACACGATGGGGAGAGAGGGTGATAGGAAGATTGGGTGATAAGTTTCGGTGTTGTTCATAAAACGTGAGACCTGCTTAAACCAAGTCGCGGAGTCACGAGAATCTCGTTAACAGGTTAGAAAGGGGAAGAGGGATGACGCTGATTGAAGAGATCAAAAAAACGCTCAAAGTGGAGATCAGATCGGACTCGCCGGGAGGGGAATATCTCGAAGCGGTCGTGACCAGGAAAGACCTTGAAAAGCTTCATTCCCTATTGGAAAAACATTTGGGTCCGGCCGCCAAGGAGCCTGGACAAGAGGCAGATTTTTCGGAAGACATTCAGGAGCTGGTTGACGCTCTCGGTGGAGTCCGACTGGAGCAATCCTTTTTCTGCAAGCAAGAGAAGAATCGGATGATCTACGCAGCTCTTTGGCCCTGGCAATCCAATCCTGATAAGATCACATTGAAGTCCGGCGTCCAGTAACAGGAAAAAGGGCATAGGGAGTTAGGGAGATAGGGTGATCGGGAGATGAGGGATTGAGGAGGTGAAGTCATCCCTAAGAGAGATCTCGAATCTCAGGATGCGGGTTTAAGAAATTTAGCGAGGTCGTCATCTGATCCCTTTTTGACAAAGGCTAATCTTAATCACTTCTTTTGATGCTATAAGTGGCGATGACCTTTGCCACCAGCTTTCCTCCTTCGTTGGTGACCTCAACATCACCAACCGCCGTCCTGGAACCCTTGTGAATAATCTTCGCGCGTGCCGTTAGCTCTCCTTTTTCGATAGACGCAAAAAAATTAATCTTAAATTCAATTGTAGCAATTCTATCCTTTGGTCCCACGAGTCCGACTAAGGCCATCGCCACAGCAGAATCGGCAAGAGATGCGATTGCCCCGCCGTGCACAATTCCATAGGGATGGGTCAGCTCCTGTTTAAATGGCATCTGGAGCCTGGACACCCCTTCCTTGATTTCTTTGATCTCCATCCCGAGGAGCCGATAGTAGTGACAACGGTTCGCCGCCTGCCTCACTTGTTCAAGATAAGTCTCCTTTCCCATTGACAAGCCCTCCTGAGGATGTTTTTATTAAGAAATCATACTTACCCGTATGGAAAATAGCAACCGGGTTTTCATAGAATTTAAAGGATAAACCGGTGAAGTGGCTAAAGGGTTCCGTCCTACTGATCCTTTCTGTTTTGATCCAGCCTTTCCTTGCTACTTCCGCTCATCCGCTGCAGACGCTCTCCGAAGAAGACCAGGCAGCCATTGAAGAGGTGACGAAAAAAGCCCTTCGAAAAGGCCAGGTTCCCGGCGTCGTCATCCTGATTGGAAACCGGGAAAACGTTCTCTACCGCCGCGCCTTTGGCCACCGGGCCATCAAGCCGAAAAAAGAGCGGATGACCCTGGATACGCTCTTCGACCTTGCGTCCCTCACCAAAGTAGTGGCCACCACCACGGCCGTGATGCAGCTCGTTGAGAGCGGGAAAATAGGTCTCGAAGACCCCGTCACGAAATACTGGCCGGAGCTCCAAGGAAACGGGAAGGAGCAAATTATGCTCCGCCACCTCCTCACCCATTATTCAGGGTTTGGACCCGGACTGAGTCTGAACCCCGATTGGTCCGGCACTGAAGAGGGGCTCAAGAGGATCATCGAAGAAAAACCCTACTCCCCTCCAGGAATACAGTTCACCTATAGCGATATCAATTTTCAAATACTGGGGGAGGTCGTCGAAAGAATCTCCGGGAAATCCCTCGCTGCCTATTCCGACGAACATATCTTCCGTCCCCTCGGAATGAAAGATACTTTTTTTGATCCTCCCTCCGGCGTTCGCGACCGGATCGCGCCTACTCTGTGGAACCGGGCGAAAGGAAAGATGCTGCGGGGGACCGTCCACGATGGGGTAGCCTACCGAATGGGTGGTGTAGCGGGGCACGCCGGGCTCTTTTCAACGGCCGATAACCTTTCGATCTTCGCCCGGATGATTCTCAACGGGGGCAGCATTGAGAACGTGAAAATTCTTGAGCCCTCCACGGTCGAGAAGATGACCCTGCCCCAATCGCCCCCTGATCGACTCCCTTTAAAAGGGCTTGGATGGGAGGTCCACGTGCCCTTTGCCTCAAATCGCGACGATCTCTTCCCGGCAGGCTCTTTCGGACACACAGGGTTCACGGGGACCGGAATCTGGATCGATCCCGTCTCCGGGACCTACGTTATTCTTCTCACCAGCCGTCTTCATCCCGATGGCAAAGGTAATGCCGAACCCCTCCGTACTCAGATCCTGTCTCTTGTCGCCGAGGCTATTGGACGGATCTCTGCGGAACAGGCTCTTGAAAGGAGGCCTCTTCTAAAGAACTACTACGGAGAGGGCTCTCGGAAGAAGGTTCAAACCGGCCTTGAGGTTCTCGCTGCAGGGAAGTTCTCACCTCTGGCCGGATTGCGTGTAGGTCTCATTACGAACCATTCAGGCGTCGATTCGGGGGGCAGGCGCGCCATCGACATTCTCCATCGCGCGCGGGGACTGAATTTAACGAAGATCTTTACTCCTGAGCACGGCCTCTCAGGCAGAAACGAGGGCAAGATCTCCCACGCCAGAGATTCATTGACAGGTTTGCCCGTCTACAGCCTGTATGGAAACGTTTTGAAGCCGTCAGAAAAGATGCTTGCGGGTCTCGATGCCCTGGTCTTCGATATCCAGGACATGGGGGTGCGTTTTTACACCTACATCACCACCCTGGGTTACGCCATGGAGGCCGCGGCAAAGAAAGGGATCGCCTTTTACGTCCTCGACCGGCCGAATCCGATTACAGGCTCGGTGGTCCAGGGACCGATGATGGAGAAGAACTTCAAATCTTTCACCGGCTATTTCCCCATGCCGATTCGACATGGCATGACCGTGGGAGAACTGGCGGAGATGTTCAACACCGAAAATAGAATAGGCGCGAAACTCCATGTGATTAAAATGGCTGGCTATGATCGGACGATCTGGTATGATGAGACGGGCCTGCCATGGGTGAATCCTTCGCCGAACTTACAAACCCTAACGGAGGGGACCCTTTATCCTGGAGTGGCGATGGTCGAGGGAGCCAACGTGAGCGTGGGGAGGGGGACGGCCACTCCGTTCGAGCTTGTCGGCGCACCGTGGATCGATGCGGATCAGCTCACACAGTATTTAAACGGACGCCGGATCCCCGGCGTCGAGTTCAGGCGCGCCCAATTCGTCCCCGACGGAGATCGTTTTAAGAACCGGGAGTGCCGTGGGGTTCGTATACTCCTGACAGACCGGCAGGCCCTTAACTCCCCGTCTCTTGGGATCGAGATCGCCAGCGCCCTTTACCGCCTTTACCCAAAGGAGTTTGAAATCGAAAAAATGCTTCCTCTGATCGGCGCTCCCTGGCTTCTCGATGCCCTCAAGGAGAAGGATCCGCACTTCATTGTGTCACAATGGCAAGAACCCCTCGAAACATTCCGCATGCTGCGCGCCGGGTATTTACTCTATTAAGCCCACGAATTAAGGAAGGTAAGGAGATAAGGAGATGGGGTGAGGGGGAGATGAAATCATTTACAGAAGAAATATCAGATGGTCGATTCCAAACGGAGCAGCCCTCTTGATGGGCATCAATAAATAACGAGGCTTTAATTGCGACACGGCCCCGTTGGAGAGATGGGACCGGCTGAGGAGGAGATGAAAATCACGCTGAAAGAGGATGTTCATCCGGACAATGATTTCTATTACTACCAGCAATTCAAAATCTACCAGGAACCCTATCTCCTCTGGGACAGGGAAACCTGGAAAGGAGTCCTGTCCGCGTGTAGGGTCTATCGCATCGAGGTGGATGGAAAGGTTGCCGGTGATGTCATCCTGGAAGAGAGCAGGAAGGACATCCTATCCATTGTGGATATCGGCCTTTTGCCCGAGTACCAGGGAAGGGGGATTGGAAAAGAAGTCCTTCAAAAGGTTAGAAAAATGGGAAAGAAACTTTCCGCCGTCACCCGGAAGGAGACGCTCCCTTTTTTCTTGAAATCCGGGTTCGTTTTGAAAAAGAAGATAGAGGATTATTACGACTTGGGCGTCGATGGCTATTCTATTACTTTCGATGGCAAATGAGTTGAAAAGTAAGATAAGATAATTGGGAAGAAATAAATCCTTCTGGAGAAATCCCATGATTCTGAAAATGCTGGTCGTTGGACCCATTCAGGCAAATTGTTACATCCTTGGCTGTGAACGGACCAAGGAGGCGGCTGTCATTGATCCGGGGGGCGACCCGGACAAGATATTGTTGGCTCTCGCCAAAGATAATTTGCGTTGTGTCTATATTATTAACACCCATGGTCACTTTGATCATGCAGCGGATAATAAGCGACTCAAACAAGTGACGGGAGCCGAGCTTCTTATTCACCGCGCCGATGCTCCCATGATCCTTCAACAGAGTAGCAGCGGCGGGATGTGGGGCATGAAAGTCGATGATTCCCCTCCTCCCGACCGATACCTGGAGGAGGGGGATGTCATCACCTTCGGGGATATCTCCCTAAAAGTGCTCCATACCCCGGGCCATTCTCCCGGAAGCATCTCCCTGGTTACTGACCAAATCGTTATTGTGGGGGATACCCTTTTTGCCGGTTCCATTGGAAGAACCGATTTCCCGGGAGGCGACTATGACGGCCTGATCCGCAACGTGCGGGAAAAGATCTTTACGCTGGGTG
>Ga0154748_1199_pt7 | contig 10400 bp, 9 predicted proteins | sample Rifle2008BG16ft_FD_105756 | JGI IMG/M metagenome (GOLD analysis project Ga0154748, IMG submission 105756) | Deltaproteobacteria bacterium RBG_16_50_11
ACATGAAGATCGATGTGGATATCATCGACCCGACCCCGGCTCCGAATCTGATGGCACTCTTTCACTCCTGGAATGGAGAGGACAACCCGTTCGATCTGCTCCGTCGGGATCGCCACTCCATCGCTCAGGACCCTTGAACTTTCCCTCAGAATACCGACGCCCGCATAGAAGATGAAAGCCGAAATGATCAAGGAGGCCACGGGATCCAGGATGGGATACCCAAATTTAATCCCCACGAAAGTAAGAATAACGGACAAGGAGGTAAAGATATCGGCCCGGGTGTGGAGGGCATCGGAGATCAGGACATCGCTCTTCAATACCCTACCCTTTCTACGCTCGTAGATCATGACGGCAATATTAACGGAGAGGGTCACCCCCATCACCACGAAACTCTTGATATTGACTTCGGGAACGACGGGATGGAAGAAACGAAAAATCCCTTCCCTCACGACGTTGAAGCAGACGAGAAAGAGAAGGACGGAGATACCAACAGAGGTAAGTGTCTCAAATTTCTTGTGACCATAAGGGTGGTCTTCATCAATGGGCCGGGAGGCGATCCAGATCCCTGCGAGGCCGATGATGTTCGAAGCCCCATCTGAGAAAGAATGGAATCCATCGGCAGTCATGCTGGCCGACCGGATTAGATAACCATAAAAGAGCTTTGCTGCAGCCACGGCCCAGTTCATCAAGAGGACATAAATCAGGACCCTTCGAATCTGTTGATAGCGTTCCACCGAATCCATTTGCCCGGACTCTTGAAATCTGAAACCGGATCGTGCTAAGGATAGCGAATGGTTCTATCCCATGAAGAAACTGCAACCCGGCGATGAGATTGTGAAGATCGACGAAGAGTTAGGAATTGCCTGGATCCTCCTCCCCCCGGATGAGTCCATGGGAGGATTTCGTGGCATCTCTCCTCGTATCGTAGATGAAGGAAAATTCCTCGCTGCCAAGAAGAGATCAAAAGAGGCAAAAGGGAGCTCCCCTGCCTGACAAAAAGAATCCCGGACGCCCCTTTTTTTAATGTTTAATCCTTTCTTCTAACCTCTCCCGTTTTATTCGATTCAGGATCCCTCCATGGATAATAATCCCATCGGGATCTACGCTGATCGCCTTGAGATAACAGTGCTCTGCTTTCGCTCCCTCTCCGATCTCCTCATAACATTCGCCCATAAGATTAAGGGCGTCTCTAAAGGTGGGGAGAAACTCGATCACTTCCTCCAGTGTATTGATCGCCGCATGATACCGCTTCAATTGAAAAAAACACATCGCCAGCCAATAGTGAGCATGGTAATGCTTTGGATTCCATCGAATGACTCTCTCATAATAGGGAATCGCCTTTTCAAACATTCCCCGGCGGTAATAAAGCCCTCCTAGATTCAAATAGACAGGAATACTGTTGGAATCTTTCCCCAGCAGCTCCAGGTAAACCCTGACGGCTCTATCAAAAAGATGGACACGGTCGTAGGCATGCGCCTTTCCGAAAAGGTAGTTCGTCCTGATCTCTTCAAGGGAAAGCTCTTCCCATGTCAAGTCCTTCAGGAGGGACCAGATCACGGGAACCATATAAAAAGCGTATTTCAATTCCCTCCGTGCCATAGAAGCCACCCCACAGAGTCATAATAACCAATCACCAAATTCCATATTCCAAATAAATCTCAATCGCCAATATCCAAATATTTAACATCCGGTTATTAGAGTTTGGATCCTGGTTATTATTTGATGATTGGTGCTTACTAACAATTATACATTAAAACGGAAGTGGACGATATCTCCATCCTGGATAAGGTAATCCTTCCCTTCCGATCGGAGGGATCCACTTTCCCTGGCCGCATGTTCGGAGCCGCAATCCATGAATTCAGAGAAAGAAACGATCTCGGCACGAATAAATCCCCTCTCCATATCGCTGTGAATCTTACCGGCTGCTTTTGGAGCTGGCGTCCCCTCCGGGACAGTCCAGGCTCTTAGCTCTGAACTGACGGTCGTATAAAACGTGACGAGCTTCAGGACTTCATATCCAACGCGAATCAATCGCTCTAAACTCGAACCTTCCAAACCCAGCTCCCTACGGAACTCCTCTCTTTCCTCCTCCTTCAACTCTACCACCTCCGCCTCAAGATCACCGCAGATGACGACCACTTTGCTTCCTTCTTTCTGCGCCCATTCCGTGATGACCTTCAGACAAATTCCTTCTCCCTTTACCTCATCTTGATCCACATTGGCTACATAAAAGGTCGGGTTGGCCGTGAGGAGATGAAGGTCCGAAAAGATCGTTTTCCGATCGCCGGTCAAATGGTGGGCGTCTGCCCTTCTCCCCTGACTCAGGACTTTTTCCGTCTCTTGATAGACCTCCAATTCCATAGATGCTTCCTTGGCCCCCACACGATGCAGTTTCTCCACTTTGGCCACGCGCTTCTCGATCGTCTCAAGGTCTGCCAAAATGAGCTCGGTGTTGATCACCTCGATATCCCTCACGGGATCGATCGATCCGAAATCATGAGCCACGTTTACATTTTTGAAGCAGCGAACCGTGTGGGCAATGGCATCGACATTTCGTATATGGTCCAAGAATTGATTTCCTAATCCCTCCCCATGGCTGGCTCCCTTGACCAGGCCGGCGATATCGAAAAACTCAAGCGTCGTTGGGGTTACTTTTTTGGGATGGATCAATTTGGCAAGATTCTCCAGTCTTTGATCGGGGACGGGGACAATCCCAATGTTCGGATTGATCGTGCAGAAACGGTAGCTTGCCACTTCTGCTCCTGCTGCGGTCAGGGCATTAAAGATGGTGGATTTTCCTACATTCGGAAGGCCCACAATTCCGCAACGAAATCCCATGCTTCCTCCCTCAAACGGTGCGCATAGGGCAAAGAGCATAGCGGTTCAAACAAGAAATCCCACACGCATGCTCTTCATCGCCATGCGCAGATCGTTAAGCGTCTTTTTTTAGGTAGATTTCCAACAGGATATTTGTATAATAAAAAAGGGATAAAATAAAGTCCATTGCACAGAATCTGTCTGTAAGGAGGCCGACGTGAAGCAGCAGAATCGGATGATGGTGGAGGCGGCTTGCACGATCGCTAAGAAAACCCACTCCAAGGGTGTTATGCTCTACGCCGATATGTTTGAGGATTATGAATCCCTGCGGAAAATTGGCGAAGAGAAAGAAACCGAGCTCATTCTCGCCGTCAAAGATCAGGCCTCTTTTCAGGAGGCTGGTGCAGTCTTTCAAAAAGTCTTGAGGATTCCAAACGTTCCCTTGGGCCGGATCAATCAGATAAAAATGGCCATCATCCAGGCCCTCTCTAAGGGCCTGGTGAAAAAAGGCGACAAATGGGTCTGCCTGTCCGGCATCCCTCAATCGAAGGCTCTGGATAATCTTCTGGTCCTTGAGTTCGGGACCGAGTTTGAGATCATCTCCTCGTCCGATCTTCCTGTCATTTCGGAGATCGCCATGCCGGAGGTCTTCGACACCCTTCTGAAACTCGCCCTGGAACTCTCTTCCGAGGGGAAGGAGGGAAGAAAACCTGCCGGAACCATTTTTGTCCTGGGAAAACACGAGGATGTTCTCAAATTCTCCCATCCCATGGTGATCAATCCTTTTCAGGGCTATCCCGAGGGGGAGAGGAATGTTCTCGATCCCCGTCTGAAGGAAACGGTAAAAGAATTTTCATCCATCGATGGAGCCTTTATCATCCGGGAAGATGGAGTGCTTCTATCAGCAGGTCGTCACCTCGATGCCTCCGGAGAGAATATCGAAATCCCTTTAGGTTTGGGAAGCCGACATCGGGCAGCCGCGGGGATTACGAGTTTGACCAATGCCCTTGCCATTGTGATCTCTGAGGAGACAGGAGGGGTGAGGATCTTTCATCATGGAAAGATTTTTATGGAGATAGAAAAAGGAGAATAGTGAATGAATGGGAACGATCCCCAAATCAGAAGAATGAGGTGAGCAATTGATGAGCGATTTAGGCCGCAAAGAGAAAACGAACCGTACCTCTGAGGGAAGCAATTCAGATCCAACCCATTGTTAATCCTGAACTATTCCTCTTTTCTGATACTGGTTCATGGCGATTCCGACTCCTTCAAGGAGCATCACTGCCAGACATTCCGCCGCCCGGGTTAGGATTTCATCCAGGGAAGACTTCTCTCTATCGCTAAAAGAAGTTAATACGTATTCTGCAGGATCGATTTCTTTCGGGGGGCGGCCGATGCCGATTTTCAGTCTCAGAAAGTTGTTTCCACCTATCGACTCAATGATGGACCGAATGCCCTGATGTCCACCATCTCCTCCTCTCAGTTTGATGCGAAGCTTCCCAAAAGGAAGGTCCAGATCGTCGTGGATGACGATTAGGTTCTCCATGCCCGCCTGAAAAAAATGGACGATTTTGACGACGGCCTCTCCGCTCCGATTCATGTAGGTCATCGGGTTTGCCAGGACGACACGTTGAGAGTCGACCGATCCTTTTCCGAAGAGGGATTTAAAGTGGCGCGTGCCGACGGGGATATGGTGGATTTCGGCGAGTCGATTCACCACCAGAAATCCAATATTGTGGCGGCTCCATTTATATCGGATACCAGGATTTCCTAACCCCACGATGATCTTCACACAAAACTATTTTTCCTCCTTCTCCTCTTCTTTTGCCTTCTCCTCCACCTTCTCAACAGCCTCTGCCGGAACTTCCTCCACCACCTTCTTCTCTTCCGCTGCCGGTGGCACCACCGTAGCAATGGTGAAGTTGGTATCGGCTAAAATCTTCCCTTTTTCGATCTGGATCTCCTGAACGTGAATCGAATCACCAATCTGCAAAGAACTGACATCGACCTCGATTCTCTTGGGGATGTCGGCCGGAAGGCATTGAACCTCGATCGCCCTTCGAATCTGCTCAAGAATACCTCCCACCTTGATCCCTTCCGGTTTCCCGACAAGCTGGATGGGAACTTCCACGGTGATCATCTCATCCATCGTCACTTCGTAAAAATCGGTATGAAGAATGGTTTGTTGAAGAGGATGGATCTGGATATCCTTCACCATGACAACTTTCCGGTCTGATTTATTGCCTTTCCGGATGTCAAGGTCGATCAAGACATTCCCTCCCGCCTCGGTTTGAAGGGTTTTCGTCAATTCCTTCGGGTCAACGACTAACGAGATTGTTTCGGTCCGGGGTCCATAGAAGATGGCCGGAACGAGACCTCGGGCCCGGAGTTTTTTCGACGCTTCCTTTCCGACCCCTCCGCGAATCTCAGCTGTTAAAACAGGTCTTTCCATGTGTTGCTCCTTTTCAGCCTCCCGTGAATTCCCTCTCCCATGGCGCCCGCCTGCCGGCAGGCAGGGAAGAGGGTCTGGGGGAGGGGGGAACATATCTCAAATAAATAAACTGCTCACCGATTCATCTTTGTAAATTCTCTGGATCGCATCAGCCAGGATGCCCGATACAGAAAAGACTTTAATCTTCGAGGATTTTCTTGCCTCTTCCCTGAGCGGGATGGTATCGGTCACAACCATTTCCTTAATGGGAGATTCCGCGATCACCTCAATGGCCTTCCCCGAAAGAACAGGATGCGTGCAGCACGCGTAGACGGCCTTCGCCCCGTTCTCCATCAAGGCATAAGCCGCGCGAACCAGGCTGCCACCTGTATCCACCAAGTCGTCGACCAGGACGGCCACGTATCCTTTAACATCACCGATGATATTCATCACCTGTGAGACGTTGGGAGCTTCTCTCCGCTTGTCGATGATCGCCAGAGACGAGTTCAACCGTTTGGCATAAGCCCGGGCTCTTTCCACTCCACCTGCGTCGGGCGAGACGATGACAACATCGTTCTTGATCTTTTTCAAATGCTCGAGAAGGACAGGCGCAGCAAATAAGTGATCGACCGGGATATTAAAAAACCCTTGAATCTGCCCAGCATGAAGATCAACCGTGAGAACTCGCGAAGCCCCCGCAGCGGTGATCAGATCCGCCACCAGTTTGGCCGAAATCGGAGCCCGTGGAGAGACCTTCCGGTCCTGTCGCGCATAGCCATAATATGGGAGAACAGCGGTAATTCTCTCGGCAGAAGCCCTTTTAAGAGCATCGATGAGAATGAGAAGCTCCATCAGATTATTATTGACCGGGGCACAGATTGATTGGATCACAAAAACATCCATTCCTCTCACACTTTCGTCGATTTCGGCGTTGATCTCCCCATCGCTGAAATTCTTCACCGATGATTTTCCGATCGGTGTCCCCAGATGCTCTGCGATCTTATTCACTAGTTCGATATTCGAATTTCCGGTGAATATTTTCAACCAATCGTAATTTTCGCTAACCTGGGCCCCTAATCTTCTCTTCACCATGAGAACCTCTCCCCCCTCCTTAGTCTCTGGTCGTTAGTCTTTCGTCCTTGGTCTACGCTCCAATTTTCTCTATATGATCTGCTATCAGCCATCTCCTATTGGCTGCATTGGCTGGGGTGGGAGGATTCGAACCTCCGAATGCAGGTTCCAAAGACCTGTGCCTTACCGCTTGGCGACACCCCAAGTTTTTAAATTCGAATATCGAAACTCGAAACAAATCCGAAATTCAAATGACCAAATTCCAAAAGGGAACCCCGAAGGGTTACCTACCAAACATCCTTATTAGTTCTTTTTTCTTTAGAACATTTTGATTTAGAACATTTGAACTTGTTTCGAATTTCGGATTTCGTGCTTCGAATTTTGTTTATTAAGGAATGCTATGCGCCTTCAAAACGGTCCATCCTTCTCCGGCGGCCCTGTCCTTCACTTTTCGGTAAGCCTTTGATGCCTCCTCTTTCCTTGGAAAAGTACCGAAAACGGTTGGGCCGCTTCCGGTCATCAAGACACCCAGAGCACCACACGACGAAAGGATGTTTTTCATGAGATCGATTTGAGGATACTCTCTTGAAACGACCTCCTCCAAATCGTTTAACAGGATCTTGGAAATATTCTCCGGGGCATTGAAAAGCTTCTGAAATTTAAAATGAAATCGCTTTTTTGTCAATACGAAATTTTGGTACGCCCATCGGGTCGAAACCTCAAAACCGGGGTAAATGAGAATATACCAGAGAGCCGGAACGTCAATCTTTTTCAACTTCTCACCGATTCCGGTACCGATGGCCGATCCCTCGAGAAAAAAGAATGGAACATCCGCTCCTATCGCCAGTCCCAATGTCATCAATTCCCTGTCCGAAAACCCTCCTCTTAAAAGTCGGTTCAATGCCTTCAATGCGGTGGCTGCGTTGCTGCTGCCTCCTCCGAGTCCCGCTCCCAGAGGAATTCTTTTCTCAATTTTAATCTCGACTCCACCCTGGTAACCCGATTTTTTCAGGATAGACTGGGCTGCCTGGTAAACCAGGTTTTTCCTACCGGTGGGTAGACCGGGGTGATCGACCTTGATGGAAATCTCTCTCTCTCTCTTTAAGGAGAAATGGAGTCTGTCATAAAGGTTGATCTTTTGGAAGATGGTTCTCAGTTCATGATAACCATCCTCCCGTTTCCTCAGGATCTCAAGTCTCAGGTTGATTTTTGCAGGGGATCTTAAATGGAGTGACTCCACAGGCTTCAATCCTCATGGAGCTGGATCGACGACATCGGACACTGGCTTACACAGGCCCAGCACTCAATACAATCTTGCGATCGCACCGGATTCGATTTTTCAGATTCAATCTCATAAACGTCATTCGGACAGATCTCAATACAGTTCTTACACCCTGTACACATGTCTCGGTTGACAATAGGATACATACAGATTGATTGCAGATTGCAGATTGCAAATTTCAAATTTCAGATTGAAAAAAATAAAGTCCACTTTTCCCCTGACTCCGGGGTCTTCCCTCCATGCTCTCTGCTTTCCTTTTCCCTGTTCGTTGTTCCCTGCGCGATGCGCTTTGGGCTATGCTCTTTGCTCTTATCAACATACTTGCCTGGTTCCGCAGGCTAAGATCTGACCGGGTTTGCTTCCACTGCGATAGATCGTAACGCCCTTACAATGCTCCTTATCCGCCAGAAGATAGGCCTCTTTTACCTCTTCCTTTTTCGCATCCCGCGGGAAGTTGATCGTCTTGGACACAGCATTGTCCGTATATTCCTGAAAAGCGGACTGCACGTTGATATGCCAGAACGGCCGAATCTCAAACGTAGTGATGAAGAGCTCTTTCATTCTCTGAGGAATGTCAGGGATATCTTTCAGACTCGCCCCTTCCGAAAGGGATTGAATCAGTCCGGAGTCTAAGAATCCCTCCTCTTCTGCTATTTCGAGAAAGAGAGGATCGGTGATCAGAAACTCCATATCTTCTAAGGCCCGCCGTGTATACCGAATAGCGAAGAGAGGTTCGATTCCACTCGAGCAATCGGCCAGGAGGCTGAGGGTCCCCGTTGGAGCGATCGTGGTTAGAGTAGCATTCCTCAGTCTGGCTCCCCCAGAGCGGTCAAAGATGGAACCTTTGAAATTGGGAAAGACTCCTCGCTCCTCCGCCAATTCGACAGATCGTTCCCGTGCCTGATACTGAATAAATCGCATGAGCTCCCTCACCGTTTCGAGGGCTTTTTCAGAGTTGTAGGGAATTCCCAGCCGGATGAAGAAATGAGCTAAACCCATCACCCCCAATCCAATCTTCCGGTTTCCTCTGGCCATGGTGCTGATCTGCGGCAATGGGTATTCATTCATGTCAATCACATTATCGAGGAAGTGAACACCTAATCTCACCGTCTCTCTCAGCTTCCCAAAATCGACCTCCCACTTCCCGTCCGTCTTCTTAACCATGCGAAGAAGATTGATCGATCCCAGGACGCACGGCTCATAAGGGAGAAGAGGCACCTCTCCACACGGATTTGTGCTTTCGATTCTCCCTAACTGCGGAGTAGGGTTCGCATCATTTATTCGATCCAAGAAAAGGACCCCGGGGTCTCCGGTCTCCCAAGCGGCACTTACGACCGCATCGAAGACATCCCTTGCCTTCAGGCGTCTGACCTCGGTTTGCGTTCTCGGATTGATCAAAGGATATTCCCCCTCTTTTTCGAGGGCCTCCATGAAGTCCCGGGTCAAGCCTACGGAAAGGTTGAAGTTCTCCATCTGATTCCGTTGCTCCTTGATCCGTATGAACTCCATGATGTCGGGGTGATCCACCCTTAAAACCCCCATGTTGGCGCCTCTTCTCGTCCCTCCCTGCTTGATCACTTCCGTCGCCATGTTGAAGACCCTCATAAAGGAAACGGGGCCGCTGGCCACACCTCCGGTTGATTGGACGTTATCGTCCTTCGGCCTGAGGCGGCTGAAGGAGAAGCCTGTCCCTCCTCCGCTCTGGTGAATAAGGGCCGTCTGTTTTACGGTCTCGAAAATAGAGTCAAGGGAGTCTTCCACAGGAAGAACGAAACAGGCTGCCAGTTGCTGGAGCTCTTTTCCCGCATTCATCAGACAGGGCGAGTTAGGCAGAAAGTCGGAAGAGACCATCATCCGGAAGAAATCCTCCGCAAGTTCTTGAGCGGAGTTCCGGTCTCCATAGAGATGTTCAGCCTCGGCGATGTTCCACGCAACACGCCAGAACATCTCCTCCGGGGTCTCGATCAGCCTCCCCTGGTCGTCCTTTTTAAGATACCGTTTTTCCAGCACGCTGATCGCATGGGGAGTCAGGTAAGGAGACACCATTTTAATTTTGCCGGAGGCTGCATGAGGCAGCCCCCCTGTTTTCGCCTCCTTATACGGTCTCAACGCTCTTCACCTCTGGGACCATCTGCTTCAGAGTCTTCTCCACCCCCATTTTAAGGGTCATTTGAGACATCGGGCAACCCCCACAGGCACCGGTCATCCTGACCTTCACAACTCCCTCAACGACATCAACCAACTCAATGTCCCCTCCGTCAGCCTGAAGAGCAGGTCGAATCTTCTGCAGGGCTTTCTCTATGTTCTCTTTCATTTATTTTCACCTCCTTCCCATTACGAGCACATAATCACAATATTTTGTGTTCCTATGACCTTATTCTACTAAATATAGTCATAATATATGATACCACATACCCTCTCGAATTAACAAGCAGTTTTATCTTCAGCGTTGAAGTGACATAGAAGGGTATCGCTGAGAGGGGAGCCATTCCGCAACACTCAAGATTCTCTAACTTGTTCACGTGTCGATGATCCCCTCAAATAAAAAGGCCTTCCACTTCTCTGGAAGGCCTTCAGGTTACGGGTTTTCTTTCTTGACCCTAATCCAGGATCAGCAAAATTGTTTCTTTCTTTCGTCTAACTCCAGCCCCGGCCCCCTTTTTCCTTTTCCGATAAGATATCTTTTTAGCGTTTCAGCCTTTTCGCAGAATTGGACGTAACCACTGCAGGTGGTCCGGTCACAATCGAGGTCGCAGTACCCGAGTCCTCTGTCTACCCCCTGACTTTCAGAATCTCGAT
>Ga0154748_1054_pt1 | contig 10060 bp, 7 predicted proteins | sample Rifle2008BG16ft_FD_105756 | JGI IMG/M metagenome (GOLD analysis project Ga0154748, IMG submission 105756) | Deltaproteobacteria bacterium RBG_16_50_11
GACGGAGTTCAGGCCTTTGATCGACGAGGAAGTTCCAAAATCCGTCGTGGATAAGTTATTGCGGATTCCTTATTTTGAGAGGGCCTACCGGGAGGATGGCTACACTCCTGACGAATTTAATAGCCATCCGGCCCTGGTGGCGACCGCCGTCGAATTTTCAAAAGCCACGGAGGGGATGGTCGATTTTGTTGCGAGACGATTAGCTGTCAAATGTGGATAAATGGTATTACTCCTGCCTTCCTCTCTATAGAAAAAACGTAGGGGAGCCCCTCTGCGGGCTCCCAGATGAGGACGGCCACGGAGGGCCCTCCCTACGCTCTTTTTTAAAGACGACAGGGATTCCCGGGAATAAGCTTCCTTGAAAATTCGCACCTGATATGATACACCAATCCTACCTTTAAAGAAATTTGAAGCACCTGCCTGCGCGTAGCCGTTTCGGCGAAGGCAGGCGAAATTCGAATCTCGAAACAAATCTGAATGTTCTAAATTTAAAATATAAGTTACCAAAAGGAGCAATCCGTTTGGGATTTTTAAGAATTTGAATTTGGGATTTGTTTTGGATTTTGAGGTTTGGATTTTGGATTTTGACTGCGTCAGAGTAGGTGAAGGGTAGGGCGGTGGGGGCATCCCAAAGGAAAAGGCTGATCATTGCCATCGATGGTCCTTCCGGTGCCGGGAAGAGTACGGCGGCAAGGTCTTTGGCAAAGCGCTTGGGCTACCTCTACATCGACACGGGCGCCATGTATCGCGCCGTGGCCCTGAAAGTGAAGACGGGCGCTGTTTCTCCGGAGAATGACCAGGTCCTTTCGAAGTTCGTTTCGACGCTTCGCATTTCTCTGATCCCTGCTGAGGATGGTGTTCGGGTTCTTTGTAACGGAGAGGATATTACAGAAGCCATCCGCTCGCCTGAAATCAGCCGTCTCGCTTCCGATATCTCAAAGCGGAAGGGGGTTAGGGAGGCCCTTGTTCGGATGCAGAGGGAGATGGGACGAGGAGGTGGGGTGGTTCTTGAGGGCAGAGACATAGGAACGGTCGTCTTTCCTGATGCGGACGTCAAATTTTATCTTGATGCCGATTCCGAGGAAAGGGCAATGAGAAGATTTAAAGAACTGGCCGGAAAAGGCGCGGAAGTTAATTATCAGGAGACCCTTGAGGAAGTGAGAAAAAGGGACCATAATGATATGAGTCGGGCTCTTTCCCCTCTTCGGAAAGCGGACGATGCCATCTGTATCAATTCAACCCGCCTTTCCGCGGAAGAAGTCACAGAGGAGTTGGTCCGTATCATCGTTCAAAAGGAAAAAGGAGTTGAAGCTTCTTGTTGCTAAATCAGCAGGATTTTGTTTCGGTGTGAAACGGGCCATGGACATGGCCTTGGAAGCTGTTCAAAGACATCCGAAACTCCTCTACACCCTGGGGCCCCTGATCCACAATCCTCAAGCCGTCCAATCCCTCGAACAGTTAGGGATCCAGGTAAGAAACAGGATCGAAGACATATCGAGAGGGACGGTGATTTTACGGTCCCACGGCGTCTCCTTGCAGGAATTGAGAAAAGCAAAGGAGAAGAGGTTGCGGATCATCGATGCCACCTGTCCCATTGTAAAAAGGGCTCAGTTTTATGCGAAGTTCCTCCAGCGTCACGGGTATGGGTTGCTCATTGTGGGCGATGCCCACCATCCGGAAGTCGAGGCCATACGGAGTTATCTGAACGAAGGGGTGGTGGTCGTGGAGGAAGTGGAGAATGCCGGGCGGTTGGGTCCCTGGGATAAGCTGGGGATCATCGCCCAGACCACTCAATCCTTCACCCTTTTCAAGGAGATTGTGAGCGTCTCGTTGGAAAAGGCAAAAGAGGTGAGGGTTTTTAATACCATCTGCCGGGCCGCGACGATCCGGCAGATGGAGGCTGTAGAGCTCGCCAGGAAAGCGGACTGTATGATTGTTGTCGGAGGGTACAACAGCGGAAACACTCAGCGACTGGCTGCCATCTGTAAAGAGATTCAACCTCGTACGTATCACATTGAAACCGCTCATGAATTCCGTCCGGGATGGTTAGCCGGAAGGGAAAGAATCGGGCTCACCGCAGGTGCCTCAACCCCTTCCTGGATCATCAAAGAGGTGGGAGAGAAAATTCGCAGGCTAAAAGATTTGTAAATTGTTTTAGGGTATGGTATAAAACTGAAATTATTTAAAAAGGGGGCTTTTTGGATGATAAAGGACGATTTGACTCCTCCAGCGGAAGAAAGTAAAGAGACTCCTCCGGCCGGGGATGAAAAAAAGAAGGGGAGGGAGGAATTCCATCACAGGGAGGAGCCAGAAGATTTTCAAACCCTTTATGAGGAGAGTCTGACTGCCATTGAAGAAGGGCAGATCCTTAAAGGAACAGTGATGGAGATTACTCCCGATCATATTACCGTGGATGTGGGATACAAGTCCGAGGGACAGATTCCCATGCAGGAGTTTCTGAGGAGGAATCGGAAGGTCGATGTCAAGGTGGGAGATCAGATCGATGTTTTTCTGGAGAAGAAAGACAGTGAGGAGGGACTGCTGATTCTCTCCAAGGAGAAGGCCGATCGCGTGAACGTGTGGAAGGAGATCAGCCGCTCCTGTCGTGAGGGAGAGACGATGGAAGGGGAGGTGGTTTCCAAAGTGAAAGGGGGCCTCTCCGTTGATCTCGGCGGGGTTCAAGCTTTCCTCCCCGGCTCTCAAATCGATCTGAAACCGGTACGGAACCTGGATGAGTTGGTCGGCAAGCGATTGGGATTTAAGGTGATCAAGTTCAACCGGAAGCGAAACAACATCGTCCTTTCGAGGCGCCTTCTTCTCGAAGAGGAGAGAAAAGGACTGAGGGGGGAGACGCTCCAATGTCTCAAGGAAGGCGAGATCGTTGAGGGAACGGTCAAGAATCTCACCGATTACGGGGCGTTTATCGACCTGGGTGGGGTGGACGGCCTCCTTCATATCTCCGATATGGCGTGGGGAAGGATTGGCCATCCTTCGGAGAAGCTCTCGGTCGGAGATCGGATCAAAGTGAAAGTCCTTCATTTCGACCGTGAAAAGGAGAAGGTTTCCTTAGGATTGAAGCAGGCCCTCCCCGATCCATGGGATTCGATCCAGAAAAAGTATCCGATTGGTTCCCGCATGAGAGGGAAAGTGGTCAATGTGACGGATTACGGGGTTTTTGTCGAGTTGGCAGAAGGGGTGGAAGGCCTTGTTCATATCTCCGAGTTGACCTGGAGTAAGAAGATGAAGCATCCGTCCAAGATCGTCAAGATCGGGGACCCTGTGGAAGTGATGATCCTCGATTGCGATCCCGTCAAGCGTCGAATCTCTTTGGGAATGAAGCAGATCGAAGCCAATCCCTGGGACCTCATGGAGGAGAAATATCCGATCGGCAGCAAAATCGTCGGGAAGGTGAAAACCGTCACCGATTTTGGCGTCTTCATCGGATTTGAAGAAGGCATCGATGGCCTGGTTCATGTCTCGGAGATGTCCTGGACCAAGAAGATCAAACATCCCAGCGAACTTTACAAAAAAGGGCAGGAGGTTGAAGCGGTCGTCCTCCATGTCGATCGAAAGAATGAGCGCTTTTCCCTTGGGATCAAGCAGTTGATCCCGGACCCCTGGAAGGATGTCGCCCGGCGATATCGAAAAGGGGAGGTAGTGGCGGGGAAGATCACCAACGTGACCGATTTCGGTGCCTTTGTCGAATTAGAGGAGGGGATTGAAGGGTTGATCCATGTTTCCGAAATCAGCCATGAGAAAGTGGAGAAACCCTCCGATGTATTGAAGGTAGGGGAGACCGTCTCGGCCATGGTTCTTCATGCGGACCCCGTTGAGCGGAGGATTGGTCTGAGCATTAAGGGGCTGAAGGAGAAGCAGGAGAAGGCGGATATTGAAAAATATATCTCGAATCAGGGGCCGACTTCCCCGAGCCTGGGAGAGTTGATTCAAGAGGAAATGGAGCGCCGGGGAGGAGTGCTCGGCAAGAAAGAAGAAAGCTGAGCTCCCTTGATTACACGGATTTCAAAAAAGATTACACAGATTTTTCTGACTCAGCCTTTGCCTGTCTGCCCTGAACCACACTGGGCTCAAGCCCTGTGGCACCAGGGAAATTTGTCAATTATTTAGTTTTGTTTTATCCGTTAGACCCTCTTCACATAAATATCCTTTACAATTTCCCTGTCCAGAGCCAACGTCGTCTCCCCCATCTCAAGCACGAAAGAAGGGTTTTTCTGGTGCATCCGAACGACGCTTCCCGGAACGATTCCTAACGTGCTGAGCCGGTCCAGTCTCTGATGGGATTTGGGAGCGATGAAAACGATCCGTCCCTCTTCCCCCAGCCTCAACTCCTCAAGAGGAATGACGAGAGGTGTCATCTCTTTCTTAAATTTGAAGCAGCAATCCCCCCTTGGGATCGGTTTCCCGTGGATGCAGGTGGGCGGGTGGCCGAGAAATGTGCAAACACTTTCCGTCACCCCCGGGCTCAGAATATGTTCCAGTTTGCAGGCTTCCTCTTCCACCTCCTCTTCGGACATCTCGAAGATCTCGGAGAGAAGCCTTTCGGTCAAACGGTGACGCCGGATGATTTCCTTCGCCTTCTCCTCGCCCCGTTCTTTGAAGACCATCTGCTTCCCGTCCATCTGGAAGAGGCCATCTTTGGTCATTTTTTGGAGGATCGATCTCGCCTCTACATCCGGAGTCGTCTCCAGGAGTTGATCCATATCGGAGATTCCTTTTTCCCGAAGGGTCCAGATGAGCTCAAGGAGTTCGTCAACCCTCTCCTCCTCAACCTCATGGGTCGCTCCCCACATCCTGCGGTGGGGGCCTCCTTTTCTTTCAAATTCTCCTTTCATCATTTGGCCTTCTTTCTCCAAAAGGATTTAAAAAAGTCAACGAGGGCAGACCGTTCCTTGAAAGAATATCCGCAGGAAGGACAACAGAGAAGATTACAGTTCCTTGAGAGGAGGCACCCGGAGGTACATTTCATCTCGCTCTCATGGAATTCCTTCCCACAGAGAGGACACTTTGTTGTCGTTTTCATTCCATTCTACCCAAAGATCGCTAAAGGGACGAGCCTCAGCAAAATAACCTGTTGAACCGTCTTAAATTCGAAGCACGAAATCCGAAATTCGAAACAAGCACTAATGTCAAAATTCAAATGCTCCAAACAATTAGGATGTCTTTGTTTTGAAAATTCGAATTTGGGATTTGCCCGCCCTGTTAAGTAGGTTTTGTGTCACTTCAGGTGCGATATATCCCGACCCGTCTGCGAAAAGTAAAATCGTCAGCTCCGAAGGAAATTACTTAACAGGGTAAAGATTTCGATATTCGGATTTCGGATTTTTGAATTTCCATTAGATTCCTATCCACTTCAACAGAAAATTTAACATTCCCCCCACGCCAAAGGCAACGGGAAAGACAACCGCCGATATCCAGAGGGCACTTTTGAGTCCCCTCTCCTTGATCATCATGAAAAATTGGGCGATGCAGGGGATGAAGAGGGTGAGGGTGACCAAACTGACCAGGACCTGGTGAGGATTGAGTTGCCCCTCCCTGGTCAAGACAAAGAGACCGGCCGCTCCGTAATCTCTTCGGAGAAACCCAATAATGAAGGCCTCCGTAACTTTAGAAGGAAGGCCGAGGAGATGGACGATGAGAGGGGAGGCGATCCGCTCGATAAAGGCCAATCCCTTTACCTGGTGGAGCACAAAGAGCATGAGGGTGCCCAGGATGAAAAGGGGAACAGCCTCTTTTAAGTACCATTCGATTCTGGCCAGGGTTTTAATAATCACATTGGAGAGCTGAGGAACTCTCAAAGGTGGAATCTCCAGGATGAAATCGGAGCCTTTACCCGGGATGACCAGGGCAGCCAGGTATCCTACCAGAACGATGATGCCAGCCATGAGGAAGATCCAGATGAGGAAATAAAGGGCTGGTAAGTTCGAAAACATGCCGAGGATCACGCCTAACTGAGCAGAGCAGGGGACTCCAAGGGCCAAGAGCAGAGTGACGATCAGCCGGTCTTTCTCCGTATCCAAGATGCGGGTGGTCAGCGTGGCCATGGTATCGCATCCAAGTCCCAGGATCATGGGCAGGACGGCCTTGCCGTTGAGTCCCATTTTTTTGAAGATCTGATTGGTCATCACCGCCAATCGCGGAAGGTATCCGGAATCCTCCATCAGACCGAAGACCAGGAAGAAGCATCCCACGATAGGCAAAACAATGGCGATGGCATAGGTAAGGGCCATGGTCAGGATCCCATAGGGACCGATGAGAAGTTCCTGAAGTAACGGGATGGGAAGGAAGCGCTGGATAAACCCGGTGATCGGAGGGAGAAGCCATTTTCCAAAGATGATCTCCTCCAGGAACTTGACACTGGTTTGGGCTCCGAAGACACCGACAAATTCATAGGTGACGAAGAGGATGAGGAGAAGAATGGGAATTCCCCAGATCGGATGGATGGTCAGGTCCCCCAGAATGGTTGATAAATTTCTTGCGGCGCCTTCGCCTGCCTTCATCACCTGCCGTAAGAATTCATTCCCCTTGCGCAAACGTGCCTGGTTGATCAAATATCCAATGGGATCTACAAAATGGGCCTGAAGCTCCTGCCGGATGTGATCGATCTTCTGTATCGACTCTTCTGAAAGATTCTGGTGAAGCCATTCATTGAGACTCTCATCCCCGGAGAGGAGCATTAAAGCAATGGAGCGTTTGGAGATGGGAGCTTCGGGGAGAAGAGGGGTGACGCGAGCGACCCCCTCTTCAATGATCTCGGGGTAGAGGACAGAGACAGAAGAGGGGGGTTGGGCATAGAGATTTTCTTTTATCTTCTCAACTCCTTTACGCCGGGTGGCCACTGTTTTAAGAATGGGGACCCCCAATAACCGGGAGAGAGTCTGGGTCTGGATCTCAATCCCCCGGCTTTTTGCTTCATCCCACATATTCAAAACGATGAGAAAAGGGAGATCCATCTCGAGAAGCTGCAACGAGATGAGAAGGCCCCGTCGAAGATTCTTAGCGTCAACGATCTGGACCAGGTAAGGTTCAGGTTCTTTGAGAAGGATATCCCGGGTGACCTTTTCGTCCTCTGACATGGGGATGAGAGAGTTGACCCCGGGCGTGTCAACGACCTGAAATCGCTTCCCTTGAGCAGACATGGTCCCTGTGGAGATCTCGACCGTCGTCCCCGGATAATTAGAGACCGTCACATATTGACCGGTCAGGTAGTTGAAGATCACCGATTTTCCCACATTGGGGTTTCCGATCAGGATGACCTTTTCTTTAGTAAGACTGGGGGTTTTCGCCTCTGCCCTGCCACATTCCATTTCTTATCGTTTTCTCCTCTGAGTCGACTTCTTCTGGCCACAATCGGCACACTGACCGTAAAGCTCCATCCGGTGATGAAAGACCTTAAAATGATAGCGCTGGGCGACTCCATTCTGAAGGGTTTCCAGGGCCTCATCCTCGAACTCAATGATCTTTCCACAACCGAGGCAGATCAAATGATCATGATGACCGTCCTTGGTGATGGGTTCGTAACGGGTCTCGCCGTCGGCGAACTTCCGCTGGGCTGCCAGCCCAAAACGGGTCAGGAGCTTCAGGGTTCGATAAACGGTGGTGTAGCCAATTTTGGGATTGACTTTCGCGACCCGGGTATAAATCTGGGACAGGTTTTGATGGCCGGGAGAGTTGAGAAAGATGTGGATAATCTCTTCGCGCTGTTTGGTTGCCTTCAGCCCCTTGCCGGAAATCCAGGATTTAAAGAGATCTTTTTGAATGGGAAGGTCCTTTTTGAAATTGAAAATCATTTTCATTTTAATTGATTTCTCGCCGGTTGTCAACAGGCCGAAAAATGGTTAATATTCTTTGATGAGTCAAGTTCTCCAGTCTTCCTATGATAAGATCGTCACCCATCACGATTTCGACGGGCTCGTGAGCGCCTCTGTGTGCGCATGGGCTCTGAAGATAGAAAAGGTGATCTTTGCCGGCCCGTTGGCCATCGCCCGGTCCCAACTCACGATCACCGAAAGGGATGTCGTTTGCGATCTTCCTTACCCTCTCCAGTGCGGCCTCTGGTTTGATCATCACGAAGGCAATCTCCAGGAATTGACGTATCGAAGGATCGATCCCGCCTCGATTCCAGGCCGATTCGATTTGAAACCGAGTTGCAGCCGCGTGGTTTATGAATATTTCTCGGAGAGGACCGGACTCCCTTCCTATTTTCTCAGTGCGGTAGAAGAGGCGGATCAACTCGACAGTTTTTCTTTTCTCTCGATAGAAGATTGGAGAAAGGAGACTCCCGGCAAAATCATCGAGTTCGCTCTCAAGTCCCATTTCCCAACCAACGAAGAGAAAGTCAGTTATATGAGAGACGTGTTCCGGCAGCTCCGGGATCGGTCCATCGAAGAGGTTTCGACCCTTCCATCGGTACAGAAACGATTGAAACAATACCGGGAAGAGGAGGGGAGGATGTTAAGCATCATCAAGAGTTCTTCTCATTTTCTTGACCAGGATAATCAAAAAGAGGTCGCGGTCATCGATCTCACCCCCTATCAACGAAGGCCTTATTTGATTAAGAACCTTGCTTTTCTCCTCTATCCGGAAGCATTGGCGGTTTTGGAGGTCTATAACCTCCTCGATCATGGTGTCAAAAGCAATGATCTCGGGTTCTCCATGTCCCTCTCGATTAATGGAAATAAAAGCAACAAGAGAAACATCGGCGAGATCATGCGGACCTTGAATATCGGGGATGGCCATCCGGGTGCGGCGGCGGGGACGATTCGCTGCAGATCAAAACAGGAGATGTTGAAGAAGAGGCAGGAGTTAATAAATCAGATCTTCGGACTCTGGGCTTCGCAATAAATAATAGGTTATTGGGTAATTGAGTTATTAGGAAAGCAGAAGGGGACAGCCACTTTGAACAGGAGCGACTGTCCCCATCTGTTTTAATATTTATTTTCCAAACTTGGATTCGTAAGCCTTTACACCTATTTCGAATGCGGCCAAATCACCCGCCCGATCTTGGTGGCATCCATTACAGGAGTTGGCGACCACGTTCTTCGGATCTTTCTTAAACATCTCAAGACTGACTTGAGGTTTGATAATCTTGAAGTCATGGGCATGAATATCGCCTGCTTCGGCGGAGGAGGCCGTCCTCACCATATGGCAGGAGGAGCACCGGCTCGTCCCCTTCGTTTCCGGAGCATAGTTATGCTTGGTATGCATGCGGATGGCTTCGGGATCGGCAAACTTTTTATCTTTTTCATGGCAAGAAAGGCAAAGGTTGTTGTTAAAATCTGCTTTCACCAATTGGAACCGGCCAGGCCCTCCGTGGGGATTATGGCAGTCAAAGCAGACGACCTTGGCCTGAAAATGGGTGCTCTTCTGATAATCCAGCCATTGTTGGTGATGGGACTTGGAATGGGCTTCAGGATCTCCCCATAAACCGGGTGCAAATTTATAGTCGTTCGCCAGAGGTTCCCCTAATTTATAGGGTTTATTGTCCTTGTCATTCCAGGGAAATTCAAACGTTCCGTTAGGAAGGCTTCTTCCCCTCGAATGGCACTGGCCACACACCTCCAATCCCCTCTCATAATCCAATTTCCTTGGATTGACGATTTTCCCTTTCACCTTTGGTCCTTTGATATGCTCAGAACCAGGTCCATGGCATTTTTCACATCCTATATTGAGTTCTACGTAGCTAGACTCATAACCTTTGTCGACCTTTTTCAATTCGAGGCCTGTATTGTGGCAGCCTGCACAGCTCATCTCAAAGGACCTGTCGATGGAAGGTTGTTTGAGACTTCCATCCTCGTTATACCAGAGCTGGAGATTATAGGGGACCCATCGGGAAGTAGCCTGGTTCCATTGAATGGGAAGAATATAGTGGTTATTCCCAATCTTGACCTGGTACCGTTGCTTCCAACCCCATCCTCCATAGGTCCTCATCGCCGTATAAGTGACTTCTTTGGAAGGGTCTTTTGCATCGACTAAAGTTGCTTGGTGCACTTTATCAGGTAATTCGGTCAACCGAACGGTCACCTCCGGGATATTTCCCGCCTTG
>Ga0154748_1048_pt1 | contig 10041 bp, 7 predicted proteins | sample Rifle2008BG16ft_FD_105756 | JGI IMG/M metagenome (GOLD analysis project Ga0154748, IMG submission 105756) | Deltaproteobacteria bacterium RBG_16_50_11
ACATTCCAATGGCTGATAGGGCAATGCCAAAGAACCCCCCGAATTTGAAAGAGATCAGGATCGCAATCCCAATGACCACCAGAGGGATGACAGTGCTTTTGCAGCTCAGGGCGAATCCATGGATGATGGTCGTGGCTGATCCTGTGGTGCTCGCCTTTGCCAGATTCTGAATAGACTTTCCAGAGGTGTAATAATAAGCGGTAAAGCCAATCACCATCCCTGCCACAATCCCTGAAAAGCTAGCATAGAAATAGGAGAGATCCCATTCGAACATGAATACCACTAATAGAAAAGAACCAATGGAATAGAGGACTGCGCTGGAGACCGTTCCATTGTTCAAAGCCTTGCCAGGATTAGCCTTCTCACCGGTTCTAACAAAGAAGACGCCCAAGATGGAAGCGATGATCCCAATGGCATAGAGGAGGAAGGAGAGGATGACTCCTTTGATTTTAAGCTCTGGAGTAGGCAGGGTTTGAGTGGCAATGATCACTCCGGAGAGTAGAGAACCGATATAAGATTCATAGAGGTCTGCACCCATTCCTGCCACATCCCCCACATTGTCTCCCACATTGTCAGCAATGGTGGCAGGATTTCTTGGATCGTCCTCTGGAATTCCCGCCTCCACCTTTCCCACTAAATCCGCTCCCACATCAGCGGCTTTGGTATAAACACCTCCTCCAACTCTTGCGAAGAGAGCCACTGAACTGGCACCCATGCTGAAGCCAGCTATAATCCCAGCAGCTTTGGTCATTTTTGCCATCATTTCACCCGAGGCAAAGTATCCCAAAACCAAAAAGACGACAGAAAAAGCTAAAAGGCCCAGGCCGACCACCGTAAGGCCCATCACGGCCCCACCAGGAAACGCAACCCCCAAGGCCTGGTTAAATCCTTTCGTGGCAGCCTGAGCCGTCCGGGTATTCGCTCTTGTGGAGATGCTCAATCCAATATAGCCGGCGGTCAAAGAACAGGCTGCACCTACGAGATAGGAGAGGGCTGTTGCGATAGAGAAACGCCATCCCTGTCCTTTCAGTCCAATGGCTAGAAGAATAGCCACAACGATGGCAAAGATGCCGATGGCCCTATATTCTCTTTTCAAAAAGGCCATTGCCCCTTCATAAACCGCATCAGAGATGGCGACCATCTGGGGCGTCCCAGGGTCTTGTCTCATCACCTTCTTAGCGATAACAACGACAAATACCAAAGCCACAATTCCTGTGAGTGAAGCGATTCCGATCCATTCCATCTTGTCCCTCCGTTCTAACTTTTTTCTACTGCCGATTCGTCGCTGTTTGCAACCCCTCCAAGAGCATCTTCTTCAAAGCTACTGTCGCCTGGAAACGAATGTTATTCAAAAGAGGCTGTCTAGGTTGATCACCCTCCTTCGAGGGATACTCTCTTGGGTACATTCCTTTTCCAGGTCCACCCATGCCAACCGCAGCGTTCAAAGTTTTTCTTATACCCTTGTCCCTATTCTTTGTCAAGAGACACAAAACGCGCTGAAACCTTCCTTTTCCCTGCGATAACGGTTTAGCGACAAGGTGAGCTCTGTCTTTTCGACCTTGTTGCCAATGTTGCTATCTTAAGCCCGAATATAGGGACCGAAGTTCAGCATAGAGGAAAAGTCTATTGTTTTTCTGCCCTTTTTTGCGTCATAATAGAGTCCTTAATTATGGAAACGTCAGACCCTCAAGAGATTGTTCTTAAGACCCAAGGTTTAAGCAAGAAGTTCGGAGAACGCTGGGCGGCGAAAGATTTGAATCTGGAAGTTCACCGCAGGGATGTCTTTTGCTTTCTCGGGCCAAACGGTGCGGGAAAGAGCACGACGATCCGGATGATCCTTACGCTTCTGATGCCGACGGCCGGTTCGATCGAGATCTTTGGAAAAGACCTTTACCGACATCGCAGCGAGGTTCTCTCCCGGGTAAGCGGAATCGTTGAGAAAGCGGATTTCTATCTCTATCTTACGGCGTATAAGAATCTGGAAATTCTCGGCTCCATGACCTATGCTGTCCAGAGGGGCGAGATCATGGAGAGCCTGGAGGTGGTAGGTCTGAAATCGCGGGCCTTTGAGAAGGTAAAGACCTTTTCCCACGGAATGAAGCAGAGATTGGGGATCGCGCAGGCCCTGCTGACCAGACCAGAACTGATCATCCTCGATGAACCTACCGCCGGTCTGGATCCTCAGGGGATGAAAGAGGTAAGGGATCTGATTAAAAGGCTCTCCAGGGAGAGGGGGATGACGATTTTTCTATCCTCCCATCTTCTTGCAGAGGTTGAACTCGTGGCCACCCGGATGGCTGTCATCCACCATGGAGCGCTCATTGCCCAAGGCCCTGTTTCCGAGCTGCTCAGCAGAGAAGCCAATGATTTTTCGATTCAAGTGACGCCTCTCCCCTTAGCCGTGCAACTGATCGGGAGGCTTCCCTGGGTAAGGATCCTCTCTGCCGAGAATGGGCAGGTGGAGGCTCGGATTGAACCGGGGCGCTCTTCCGAGCTGAATCGATTCCTGGTAACGAACCATGTGGAGGTATTTTCCATCTCTCCCCACAGGACTCTTGAAGATTTCTTCCTGAAGATCACCGAAGGAGCCTCCGAGATATGAAGCTCTTCTGGTTTGAAACTTACAAGACCTTCAGCCGGTGGCGGACCTACATCAGTTTTAGTGCCATCGCCATCGTGGTGATCGTCAGTGAAATTGTGATGAAGCTGAGCGCCAACGAGATCCTCTACCGCATGCTGAAAATTTTTCAAAAGGATTTTATGATCGCCGGGAATGTCCTTAACGGCTGGTTCGTCACCGCTTTTATTATGAATACCTTTCATATCCATATTCCATTTCTCATCACCCTGGTGGCGGGGGATATGGTTTCAGGCGAGGCGACCTCCGGCACGGTGAGACTCCTCCTCATCCGGCCCCCCTCCCGGAGCAGGATCCTTACCGCCAAGTACCTGACGGCCCTTCTTTATACGGCCGGGCTGGGTCTGTTCTTCGGGGTCGTGTGCATCGCTTTGGGACTCAGCCTTTTTGGCACCGGTGACTTGGTTGTGCACCACTATGGGAAGTTCAGCATCGCTCTCATCCCGGAATCCGAGATCCCCGTTCGGATGGCCCTGGCCTTCGCCGCGGCCATCTGGTCGATGACGGTCGTCGCTTCCCTTTCCTTTCTCTTTTCCACCCTGGCGGAAAACTCGGTCGGCCCCATCATCGGCACCATGGCGGTGGTCATCGTCTTTCTTGTCTTTGGAAATCTACCTCTCGACTTTTTTCGAAAGTTCAGTCCCTATCTTTTTACGACGCACATGAACCTATGGCAACGGTTCCTCGATGTTCCCATTCCCTGGGGCACCATCGCCCGATCCGCCATCTTCCTTGGACTTCACAATATGGGTCTCTTTTTGACCGCCCTGATCCTTTACAGGAGAAAGGATATAAAAAGTTGAAGAGGATTTTTTTGTGGCTGCTGATTTTCTCCTTCCTGTTACCGGGATGGACAGTGGCGGATGAGGAGGCTTCTCGATACCTGGATGCGATCGAAAAGAAATATTCCGGGCTGAAGGATTACACCGCCGATGTCCGTGTTCATTTCGACATCGACACCTTTAAAGCCCCTGATATGGAGGCGAGACTCTATTTCAAGGCTCCCGACAGGACGAAAATTGAATCGAAGAAGGTCTTTTTCTTTCCGAAAGAGGGAGGGTATTTTAATCCGGGTCTCTTCAAAAAGGAGGATTTTGAGATCAGACTTCTGGAGCCCACGAAAGACGGCAGGACAGAGGTGAGGCTGAAGATGGTTCCCAAGAGGAAGGAGATGATGGGTCGGGAGTTTGTCTTAGGGATCGACCGGGATGCCAACCTGGTAAAGAAGATGGACATCTCACAGGTCGGCGGCCGAGAGGTCAAAGCGGAAATTGAATATGATCGGGTCGGGCCCTTTGAGCTTCCGAAGCATATCATCCTCACCCTCGATCTCCCCTCCATGGAATCAAATGAGACGAGAGGGGTTGATCCCTTTGAACAAAAACCGACCCGGGTCACCGGCAAGATTGACATTACCTATTCGAACTATAAGGTGAACACAGGACTGAAGGACGATCTGTTCAAGCAGAAGTGAAGCTCCCTGCGCTTCCGCGCAGGGCATCCGTGGCAAAGCTAAGTGGAACTGCGCCGAAGCCACCCGACTTCGCCCTGCGGGCTCCGCCGCGGTCACCTCTCGCCATTCCTCCCCGTGCTTCTGGACGGGGCGTCCTGGCGAAGGCGAGTCGAAGTGAATCCGTGCTCATGCCTTCTTTCGTGTCCTTCCTGAAACAACGAGTGTGATCTCACCTTTTAACGGCCTCGCGGCGATCTGTTCTTGTATCTCGCTGACTTTTCCTCTTAGGACCTCTTCATAGGCCTTTGTCAGTTCCCGGGTGAGGACGATCTCCCGATCTCCAAGGACTTCATAGATATCTTTTAGTGTTTCGGAGATGCGGTGAGGAGATTCGTAGAAGATGAGCGTCTCCCTTGTATCCTCCCACTCTTTTAAAAGGTCCCTCCTTTTTTTTGATTTATGGGGCAGAAAACCTTTAAAAAAGAAAGCATCTGTTGGGAGACCTGAAATGCTGAGAGCGGTAATAACTGCTGAAGGACCAGGGATGGGCACAATAGGGATTTCTTGTTCAATGGCGGCCCGGATAAGACGGAATCCTGGATCCGAAATACCGGGTGTCCCCGCATCGGAGACAAGAGCGACCCGGCCGCCCTGCTTCAATCGCGAGAGGATGACCTCCTTCTTTCTTAATTCGTTCCCTTCAAAATAACTGGTGAGAGCTTTCTCAATCCCAAAATGTTTGAGAAGCAGGCCGGTCCGGCGGGTATCTTCGGCAGCGATCAGGTCTGCTTCCTTTAAGGTATGGAGGGCCCTTAACGTGATGTCCTCCATGTTCCCGATGGGAGTGGAGACAATATAGAGAATTCCCTTTGTTATTAAAGAGCTACCTGACATCATCTTTTTAAGATATCATCTCATCAAGAATTGTTCAAGGAGGGCTCCCAAGAATATTGGATCTCTCTGATGACGCCGGTTTTCTCGCTGTCAATCTATCTGCGTAATCAACATTCAATCTGTGGTATCAAAGGTTTCTGGACTTGTCTGAAATCTCACAAAAAAAGGTCACAAAAAAAGGTTGACAAATTTTGTAAAAACCCTTAAACATATTGTTATCTCAAAAAGTTACCCGCAAGTGGAGCAACGGTTTTAAGAGTGTTACTCTTCAGAAAAGAGGCCTATGCCTGAAGAAGTGGCGGGGGAGAAAAAAGCAACCGATCTTGGGGGGGAGATCCCTGTCATCGAAGGGGCAGAAGGGGATGAAGAGGTTCTCCTCGCCAGAGATTTGATGTCCACTTTTGTCAAGGTAATTAAGGCCTTCCGGTTTTATCCGTCCGATAATCCCACCCTCAAAGGATTTCGGGAGCAGCTTCTCAGAAGGTTCCAGTTTTTTTTGAATCGGTACAACTCTTTCGTTTTCCAGATCGAGGAGTACGACTTCACCTTTAAAGGAAAGATCCTTTACGAGAACAGGGATGTCAAATCGAGCCTGGCTTTTCTCTTTTATAAGGACGGGTTAAGGGAGCTCCATTTTACGAAAGGGTTGGAGGAATGGGAGATCCAGGGATTTCTCGAAATTCTTAAGCGAAGCGACAACCTAAACCAGTTGGAGGATGATATCGTCACCTTATTCTGGGAGAAGGATTTTACCCATATCAGCCATTTGGCCACCGATGAATTTCTGGATGAGAACCCCATCCCCATCCCCCATAATGTAGAGCAGTTCAGAAAGAATCTGGTTTTCGAGCCGATTGCTCATTCGGTGGAGGTTGACTTCCTGGAGGAGGACCCACATGAAGGGGTCGATTTAAATGTGATTCTGTCCCGGGTCCTCGATGATCCCCCCGCCTTTCTATCGAACCGAAGCGTCTACTCCCTGACTCCTGAAGAGGTGGAGACCCTGCGAAGGGAGGTCGAATCTGAGATCGACCCAACCTTTGTCTTCAATATCCTGGACATCCTTTTTGATATCCTCGCCCTCGAGAAAGAGAAAGAGCCTTTTCAAGATGCCGTCAATATCCTGAATAAACTATTGGAGGCGTTTATCACCCTTGGGGATTTTCAGAGAGCCGCGGATCTTATCAAACGAGTCTATATTACCCTAAAGACCTTTGAATTGACGGATTGGCAGAGGGAAGCCCTGAAGGGATTTATTCTCAATGGGGGAGAGGCCTCTCAGGTTGAACGAATCGGGAGAATTCTGGAAAAGGAGGAAAAGATCCGGTTGGAAGAGGTGAGAAGCTACTTGCTCCTCCTCCAGGCCAATTCGGTCAAGCCCCTGGTCAAACTGCTGGGCGAGCTTAAAAATTCAAAGTCGAGAAGGGTGATCTGTGATGCCCTTGCTGAGAGCGGCAAGAATTCCATCGACCTCTTCGTTCCCTTCCTGGATGACCGGCGATGGTACCTGGCTCGAAATATCACTTATATTCTGGGTCGTATTGGAAAGGAGCAGGCCTTTCCTTACCTGCATAAGGCATTCAATCATGAGGAAGTTCGAGTCCGGAGAGAAGCGGTTCAGTCCCTTGGATTGATCGGAGGTCAAAAGGCCACCGGGCTCCTGGCGAGAGCCCTCAATGATCTTGATGTACGAATCCGGTGTATGGCGGCCGTCAACCTTGGAAAAGCCGGGAAGGCGGCTGGACTCATCCCCCTTTTAGAAGTTATCCAGGGCAAAGAGTTCCACAAGAAAGAGCCAGCAGAGATCAGGGCCTTTTTTGAAGCCGTCGGGATGGCTGGCTCGAACGAGTCTATTCCCGTGCTGCAACAGCTGTTAGAGCGAAGAAGCCTATTTGGCCGGAAGAGGATGGATGGGATCCGCGCGGGCGCTGCCAGTGCCCTGGCCATGGTTGGGACTCCCGAGGCAAGAGCCGTCCTGGAGTTGGGAAAAGATTCGAAAGAAGAGTCTATCCGGGAGGCCTGTTTGCAGGCGCTGAGAGGGAAGACCCCCAGGGAGTCGACGGTTTGATCCCCGAGAAGAAACCTGCCCACGACCAAGAGCATCTTCCCACCAAATTGGGGACCCAATTTGTCATGAGGTTTTATCGCCTCCTCAAGGGAAGCACCCTGTATGACAAGAAGAATGTCGTGATTGACCGCCTCACCCGGGAATGCCTTCCGGTGATCAATGAGATCATTCAATCCGAGGAGTACTTCAATCTTAAAATCGTCCGGGATAGTTTCTTCTTCAATAACACGAAAATTCAGGTAACTGCGGATCGGTACCCGATGTTTAAGGGCTTCCTCCAGGAGATGCGGCAGAGGTGGATCGGCGACATGGAGTTCACAAAGCCCCTTCAGGGAGAGCAGCTCAAGGATTTCGTCTTCCTCCTGTCCGGACTGGAGACGAATAATGAAAGCAACTATCTCTATGTGATGAAGCATCTTGAGTATCTCAATCTCAATGAGATGATCACCGTAGGGAAATTGGATTTCTTCAGGGAAGAAGAGGTCTATGTCGATTCGGAGGATTTGAAACGGCAATCCAAGGAGGTCTATTTTAAGTCGATCAATTTGGTCAAGGAAATTTCAGAAAGCGTCAAGAATCAGAAGATGCTCAATATCCGGAAAGCCAAGCGCCTGATGCAGCATGCGGTCAATGTGATCATGCAGGACGAGTCGACCTTGTTGGGACTCGCCAATATCAAGAACTACGATGAGTATACCTTCAATCATTGCGTCAATGTCGCCATGTATGCCATTGCTCTCGGCCAGAGGATCGGGATCCCCAAAAAAAACCTCTCTCATCTGGGTATGGCCGGCCTTTTCCACGATGTCGGCAAGGTAAGAATTCCAAAAGAGATCCTGAATAAATCGGAGAAATTATCGCCGGAGGAATGGAATATCATGCGGTCTCATCCGGTCGTGGGGGCGGAGATCGTGATGCGAATGAAGGAATGGGGAGAGCTCTCCACCCGGTTGATCAATGCTGCCTTTGAGCACCATCTCAAATACAATCTGTCGGGTTACCCGAAAGTGACCCGCGAGCGAAAGATCACGCTCTTCGGCAGGATCGTTACCCTTGCTGATTTCTATGATGCCCTGGTGAGACCCCGGGTTTACAACCGATTCCCCTTTGTTTCAGAAAAGATTCTTGGGCTGATGATCGAACGGAGTGGAAAGGATTTCGATCCGGCCCTGGTGAAAGTATTCATCAATATGGTCGGAATCTTTCCGCTCGGGACCCTTGTCCTGCTCGATACCAATGAACTTGGCATCGTCGTCCAGATCCAGGAGGATAACGAACTGATCGATCGGCCCAAGATCACCCATCTCTTTTACAGTAGTGGAGAGTACCGAAAAGGGGCGGTCTTGGATCTGAGAGAGAGCGACGAGAGCACGGGACAATTCAAGCGGTCTATCGTCAGAACCCTCGATCCGAACGAATATAATATAAACGTCGCGGAATACCTGATATGACTTCCGAATGATCCGAATGACAACGAATTAAGCGAATACTTCCCAACATTCGAATCATTCGCTGCCATTCGCGCTATTTACCCCGTTAGAAATTGTTTTTTATTAACCAACAGTTCCGTTTGGTAACCTACTTCTAACGGGGCTCGCAGCGGGGATGATAGCTTTTCCTTTTTTCAGCGAACACGGGATTTAATGCCCCGTATGAGCCTTCCCGTTAAAAAGTAGAAGACTTTCTAACGGGGTTTACGTCTCTTTTTTGCTTCATTCCATAATCGATCCATTTCGGTGAGATTCGATTGATGAAGAGATCTTCCTCGTTGGTGAAGGGAGATTTCGATGTAATGAAATCGTGAAGTAAACTTCCTTAGAGTCCTCCGTAATGCCAGTTCAGGATTGATGCGGAGAAATCGGCCGACGTTGGCCACGACGAAGAGAAAGTCCCCGAGTTCTTCCTCGATCCTCCTCCGGTTCTTTAGCGAAAGGACCTCTTTGAACTCCTTGATCTCTTCATCCATTTTCCTTAGAACACCCTTGAGATCCGGCCAGTCGAACCCCACCTGAGAAGCTTTTTTCGTCAGGAGGTAGGCACGCCAGAGGGAAGGGAGATTTTCAGGAACCGCCTTGAGAAGAGAGAGATTCCGTTTCTTTGGAAGTTCTTTCCCTGATGCCCGGAGGGTTCTATTTTGATTCTTCGCCATTTTCTTCTTTCTCCTCTTCATGGGTTCCGGAAAATACCCCTGAGGGTATCCCTCAGCTACGTCGGGTAGGGGCGAATTCAGTCGCCCTTGAATAGGGAGGCTAAAGTCTCCCTTACCCTGAGGTACCATTAATCACTGAGGGGTTACCCCTTGAGTTTCGTTTTATTTGATTCGTCCCTGCTTTTATGTTATCTAAATATCTCTAACATAAAGGAATTTCAACTAAACTTCAAAAATTTTCGTTAAGAAATCATATCAGGGAAGGGAAGAGCGATGGATTATCGGCCGACACTGAACCTCCCAAAAACCGACTTTCCAATGAAGGCAAACCTGGCGAAGAGGGAGCCTGAACTTCTCAAGGAGTGGGAGAGAGAGGCGATTTACCGCCAGATCATCCAGAAGGCGAAAGGAAGGTCGAAATATATCCTCCACGATGGACCTCCTTATGCCAACGGAAATATTCATATTGGGACAGCCCTGAACAAGATTCTGAAGGACTTCATTGTCAAATCGAAGTTCATGGCCGGGTTCGATACCCGATATGTTCCCGGGTGGGACTGTCATGGGCTTCCCGTGGAGCATGAGGTCGAGAAACTCCTCGGTGCGAAGAAGAAAGAACTCTCCGTTGCTGAAATCCGAAAAAAGTGCAGGGAATATGCTGCCGAATTCGTAAATATTCAGAGAGAAGAGTTCAAACGCCTCGGGGTTTTCGGGGAATGGGAGAATCCCTACCTGACCATGAATTTCGAATATCAGGCAACGATCGTCAGGGAATTCGGAAAATTTCTTTTGAACGGGTCGGTTTATAAAGGAAAGAAGCCCGTTCACTGGTGTGCAAC
>Ga0154748_1025_pt4 | contig 9988 bp, 8 predicted proteins | sample Rifle2008BG16ft_FD_105756 | JGI IMG/M metagenome (GOLD analysis project Ga0154748, IMG submission 105756) | Deltaproteobacteria bacterium RBG_16_50_11
ATGGACACCCTGACGATGAAAGAGATCGATCTGTCCAAGGAGAGAGGTTCTGTCCTGTTTCTGAGTATCGTGCCGTCTCTTGATACGCCGGTTTGCGAGGCCCAAACCCATTATCTGGGGGAAGAGGGTAATAAGCTTCCTAAGATAGTCAGACGCATCGTCATCAGTCGCGATACCCCTTTTGCTCAAAAGCGCTTCTCCACAGAAGCAAGATTAGGACATCTTCAATACCTTTCCGATTACAAGCAGGGAGACTTTGGCCGTGCGACAGGTCTGTTGACAGAAGGTTTGATGCTTTTAGCTCGGTCGGTGGTCATCGTAGACAAGAAGGGCATCGTGCAATATATTCAGGTTGTCCCTGAGATGACCCGCCTCCCGGATATGGAAAAGGCTTTTGAGAAGGCAACAGAGCTGGCAAGAGAGAAAGAATGATATCACACAGGGGCCGCAGAGTCCGGAAAGGCACTGTTATTGGATTCGAATCCTCGAGGGGAGGATTCGAATCGAAAAAAGCTGTTAATAGTAACTTGATTAATTATTTATGAGGAAGAGGGGAAATATTGGTTTGATTTTTGGAATAAAAAATAAGGCCAAGGAATTGATCTTTGTAATCTCCCTGGCTCAGCAAGAGGGATGAAAATAGGATGTGTCCCTTCTTTAACGCTAATCAATAGTGTAGACCTGAGACCTATGCTCTTGCTGTCAGCGGTACACCTCGATCTTCGAATTCTTGTTCTGCTCCCCAAGCCATCCCTGAATGACTTCCTGCTGTTTGGAGGGCAGGAGGCGTCGTTCGATTTCGGGCCGCGCCTCGGCTAGGCTCTTCGCACGTACGGGCCGCTGTCCCTCCAATCCGACGATGAGGAACTCATCGATGTTTTTCTGCAAAGGTCCGCTGACGTCCCCGGCCTTTAACATGCCGACGGCCCTTTGCAGCGGTGGCGGGAGAGCCTGAAAATTGACCCAACCCATGTCGCCTCCCTGTGCGGCATGAGGTCCCAGAGACCTCGCCCGGGCCAGACGGCTGAAATTCTCTCCCTTCCGCAGGGCTGCCAGGATCTCTTCGGCCGCAGCCTGAGACTTAACGACGATGATCCGAAGTCGGACATCGACGCCTATTGTCAGATCTTCCTTGTGGCCCGCATAGTAGTCCTGCACTTCCTTCTCGGTAGGGCGTACGTCTTTTACCAGCTCCCCCGTGACACGCTTGATCACCATATCGACACGGATGGTCTCAAAGAGTGATTTGTCGTCAAGACCTCGTTCTTTCATCCACATCCCAAAATCCCGGAGATCCTTGAAGCTCCTCCGTAAAGCGATGAGAGCCTGGTCGAGGTCCTGCTCGGTGACGGTGATGTTCCGTCGGTCAGCTTCCTGAAGAAGTAGGTAACAATTGATCAGCTTCTGCAACGCCGATCGTTCTAACTCTTTGCTCTCCATCTCTCGGACGCCGTGTTCTTGCTGAAACTGACGCAGCGTGCCAGGGTCGGACAACGTACGCTGCAATTCCGATCGGGGCACGGGCTGCCCGTTTACGCGGGCCACAATCTCAGGCTCTGCGCTCCACGCCCTGGAAAGATTAAGGCCGACTGTAGTAGCGGCAATCAGCATGATAATGATCCCCCACAATAGGAGGGCCTGCGCCGTTGGGCGATTACGCCTGAGGGATGAATGAGTGTCCCCCTCGGCACCGAACCGCTGACTTACCTTATGCATGCTGAACTCTCCTGTTCCAAAGACAATTTTTCATGACGGGGCGCCATCCTCGAATCACGAGACTTCGGATTCGGGATGGCATTTAGGGCTCACTTCACTGACACTAATCACTGGCACCTATTTCTTGCTGAATTGAGATGAGTTCCACTCGGAAGTTGGACCCGTTGATGGGCAGTAAAACACCCACCTCAGTGGCCTTTCAGAAGCTGCGAGGAGGAGCCTGTCACCTCAGTGGCCTCCTTGTTAATCGAGATCAGCTCCACATCGTAAATGAGGACCGGATGGGGAGGGATGACCTGGCCTCCTACGCTCTTTTTCCCGGAAGCGAGATTCGCCGGGACGAAGAGTTGCCATTTGGAACCTTCTTTCATCAACTGGAGCGCCTCGGCCCACCCAGGAATGAGTGTGTTGACTCGGAACGTGGCGGGGTGGCCCTGCTTGTAGGAACTGGCAAATTCTTTCCCGTCCATAAGGGTTCCCCGGTAATGTATGGTCACTCTATCTGTGGCTTTCGGGGATTTCCCGACTCCTTTCCTAATCACCTTATACTGGAGGCCGCTTGGCAGGACAGCAACGCCCTCCTTCTTCTTGTTTCGAGCAAGGAACTCCTCGCCCTCCTTTTTGCTCCTTTCGGAAGCCTCCTTGACTCTCCCCTCGTCCTGCTTCTTCATCTCCTCGTTGAAGAGGGCGATCAATCTATTCATCTCCTCTTCCGAAAGACGCAACCGGTTACCTGACAGACTGTCCTTCAGACCGAGAACCAACGCGTTCGGGTCGATATCTCCGGACCTGGCCTTCAGATTTTTTCCAATATCAACACCGATCATGTAGCTGACCTTTTGCTTTTGGCTCTTAAGAACACGTCGTTCTTCGGCCTGTGTTAGCCCAACAAACAGGAGCAGGGTGAACACTGCGACAAGTCCCGGTTTCATGCAGGCTCCTTCATATTTCCATTTCAGCATTTACCTATTGAATGGAGATGAGCTCGACTTCGAAGATGAGGGTCTGATTAGGCCCGATCACGCCACGGGCGGCTCCCCGGGGTCCATAAGCAAGATTAGGGGGTATGTAAAGCATCCACTTCGATCCCTCTTTCATCAGCAGCAGGGCCTCGGTCCAGCCCTTAATAACCTTGTCAACACTAAGCACGGCTGGCTCGCCACGCTTGTAGGAACTGTCGAATTCGGTCCCGTTGATCAGGGCGCCGCGATAGTGGACTTTCACTTTATCTGTCTTTGCCGGTTGTTTGCCCGTCCCTTCCTTGAGGACCTTGTACTGGAGGCCGCCCGGTAGAGTTAGGACGCCCTCCTTTTTGGCATTCTCAGCGAGGAAGGCCTCCCCTTCTTTTTTGTTTTTTTCACCGAGCTCATTCTGTCTCTTAGCTGATTCCTTCTTTCTTTCGGCCTGCATTGCCGTCGTTTGCTTCTGAAGCGCAAGAAGGGCGTTGCGCATTTCCTCCTCGGTCATGGCGGCTTTATTGCCGGCAAAACCTTCTCTGAAGGCATTGATGAAGGTCTCAGGATCGATGTCCCCAGTGCTCATCTTCATGCGCCTGCCGATGTCGTAGCCGAGGCTATAACTCAATTTTTCCTTTTGGCTCTTCGTGTCTTGCTTTTCTTCCTGTTCCTCGGCAGCGAGGACTTCCCCGAAGAGCAGGAAGACACTTAGCGCAATCGACAGGATAATCCTCATGCACACTCTCCCTTCATAAGGGTATTGTTTTGTCTACACTCGAATAATGAAAATATCATGAGTTACGGACACGAGACACGTTCACGGTCACGTCTTTTAAGCATTTATTGGGATATCTCCACCTGCGTGGCGCCGTCTTGATACGTGGCTTTGATCAATAGCTTCCTGGAAAGCCCCTGAGCCGCTACTTTCAAGCTACTCTGCCCGGCCTCTCGCACGGTGATCTTAACCTGGCGGCCTTGACCGGGCGATACTGCAACCATCTTGGGATCTTCCGGTATCCATTCCGGGCTTATGTCGATTGGCTTTCCCTTAGCGTCAAGGCCTTGGGCGCTGGCTTCCATAGTAATCTCTTTTCCTTCCCCGGCCGCGGTATAGGTAGGTGGCGAAACCCAGCGCTCTCCCATATACATGCCCCGGGTGATCGAGGGATCCAGTTTGAAGGACACCTTGATGCGGGTGAGGGAAGCGGCCGCCTGGCCTACTGCTTCCTGAGAGGCCAGGATGGTGCCTGCCAGAAGAGCCAATATCAAAGTCGCAAAGACAAACAACCGGATAGGGTTGGTGGTAAGCATGGTTATCTTCTCCTCGCTTAATGAAGAAAAGGGGCCGAGCAAAGGACCCGGCCCCCGCTCGACTACCTGACCGTCACTGTTACGATCGCTGTGTTTGAGACATTGCCTTGGTTATCGGCAATCCTATATCTAAACGTATCCACGCCGGTGAAGCCGCTATTCGGCGTATATCTTACCCATCCTCTGAAGAATGCCTGCGCAGTCAATACTTCAACATTACCATTGGCAGGCGGCATTACTATCTCAATGGAACCACGATTAATCGTTCTATTGCCGTTAGGATCACGGTCATTCCCAACCAAATTGATCCTTATATTTTGCGCGCCGGCGCGCATCAATCCATTGTCATCGATGGCCGTAGGTGTGTCAGGAGAAATAACTGAATCGAAATGATCCGGACCTGGATCTCCTTGCACGCTCGAGATTCCCAGGAAATTTGGGAGAGGATCCGGTCTGCCTGCGGCCCCTACCGCCGGGACGTGTCTGAACCTGGGACGAAACCCGCTGGAATTATTCAGGAGAAATGTCCGGCCGCCGGTATTGTCCGGAGCCGTGCCATCTATGGGCACAAAGATCTCGGGGCGATCGAAGGGCGCCCGCTCATACTTCACGCGCGGATCGGTGAGGGCGAGGAGGAACTTCACCAGGGCGTTCTTTGCATCCTCCGGTGTCGCATACTCCGGTGTTAGGGGATGGTCGGTGTCCGGCATGGCGTCATAGAGGAACACCGTGTCCGGAAGTCCATCCGCAAAGGTGCCCACCAGTGTGAATGGGGGGTCTACGCTGAAGACGTGGTTGACGGGCGCAGCGAGGTCGGCTCCGGTGGTGCGCCCGAAGGCGAACGCCTGATCTTCGAGTTCGACGATATGCGGGTCCCGGTCCTCGGCGTTTGTGATCGGGAAATCGCCGCCACGCATGTAGAAGTCAACTACCTGGCGCAGGGTCAGATAGCTGCCGGTGTGGAAATAGGGGCCGGTCAGCTCCACGTTGCGCAAGGGGGGCGCCTTGAATGCGCCGTTCCTGAGCACCCGGTTCGGAACAGGCCACGTGCCGTGGACAGGAAAAGCAAAGTTGTTAGCAACCCCGGACTGATTGTTCGGACACGGATTCGGACCGACGAAGGGCGTGGGGGGGCCCCATCCGAACGTTGGGGGGCCATCGCTGAATATGCCGCCAAGAGAAACAGGAGAGTAGAGGGCACAATGCTGGTCGGCCCCGAACATGATCTCGGGAAACTCGATGCCAGGACCGCCGTTGGGTGGTGTGAGGGTATTGGGGACCATGCCCGCCATCTCATCGATCTGCGGGTGCAGCTCTCCGGCAGGCAGGCCATGCATCCAGGGGGCCATGTACTCCGGCAGCATTGGGTTAATCGGAGACCTATCAAAACCCGGGTTGATGGACTGTTGGGTGTACGCAGTACCCGGAAAGAAAAGGCCTCCTCCGGTCTCCTCAAACGTTGCGCCAAGATTCGACGGATCGAAGTTGGCCATCACACAATCGTCAGTTGGACCGTCGCAAGGCTCAAAATCCGCACCCCCAATGTTTTTCAGGGTAAGGGCGGCCAGAGAGAGCGGGAAGCCAAAGGGGTCGAGACCTCCCCGGCCCATATCCTCGGAACTGGGCCGGACCCCGATGTTATAGATGCCCTGGTCTCCAAAGGCAAAGAAGCCAGGCTGCGCAACGACGCGGTCATCCCACGGGGTTGCGGGGTTGTCGACTGTAGCAAAATTACGGGGTTCCACTTCCACTGCGTCCTGGGCCGTTTCCTCGACTTCCTCCGCAAGGATCAAACCCCCGACTGCTCTAGACGAGCCAGAAGGCTCCGGACCCGGAAGCAAGCAGTCCTCAAAAACACAGTTGTCGGGCGCGCCTGGGTCGGGAAGGACCGGAGGAGTTGGATACTCAAATTCGGGACCGTTCTTCAGCAATCCGTGGGCGATATTGATACTGTGATCGGTCTGCTCGGGGCCGAGGTGGCAGAGCATGCACTTGGCACTCCGAGTGAAGGGATTGGAGCCGAAGCCAAGGGGATTTCTTGGGCCGCCGACCGGCAGAGCGGCGGTCAGGTTGGCACCGGCGAAGATGTCAAACCCGAAGACTTCATCCGGACCGAATCCGTCGTATTCCGGCGTCGACGGATCATCGGGGATCAAAGTCAGGGGGCCGACAAATCCTGGTATTAACGTCGGGAACAGAACCGCCTGGTCCCCAGGCTCTCCGACGCCATGCCCGGCCAGCGGATTGGCGTCAAAAAACCGGTCAGCAGGCGTATCATCGGGGATTGTGAGCTCTTCGTACGCCTGAGCCGCCAGCCCGAAGAAGAGGCTGAAATTCGCCTCCATCTGGGTAAACTGGTTTGTGTTGGCAAGATCAGCTGGACCGTCGGCTATGCTGAGTTGATACCCATCGAACGGGTCAGGTCCTGCAGGATCGGGATTCAGACGGTCGAAGCCGGTGGTCGGGACAGCTGTGCCTGCAAGATGTTGTGTCGTGTTTGACCAGAATTGGGACCCGAAGGCCAACTGGATTAGCTCAGGGTAGGTGATGCAGAGCCCGGGCATGTCGACTGCTGTCGGCCTGCCAAGTGCTGAACAAAGCGCACCGCCCTGGTTGGAGAAGTCTCCGAGCCGACTGTCATCAACAGCCACCAGCTGATTCGCCAGGGGGGTCACGCCTTCCTGTAGGAGTTTCTTGCCGATCTTGGCCCAGTTGCGGCCATCGAAAGCCATCTCGAAGTTGCTGAGGGGAGGCCCCACCGCCTGGGAGGCCAGGCTGGAGAACTTTATTCTAACGGGCTGCTCGGCAATTTCGGGGGCTTCCTCAATGAGATCGGGCCGTAAATGACCATTGCTTGCCCCTTCGAGCGCGCCAGCATTGTCGATATAGATGTGGAAGAAGGGGTCGGAAGGACCAAAAACGCTTCCCCCATTGAAGTGAAAGCGTGCTCGCCCATCCCAGAAATTGTCAAAATTGAAGGCGGCGCCATGGAAGGTAGGGGTGTTTCTTGGTTCTACTCTTCGCAGCCCTCGAAAAACCAACCCAAGAGGGTCCGCCTGCCGGGTGCCGCGGTCTGGTTTCAAGGAGTTTACACCCGTCGCTCGGTCAGTGACGAATGCTGCTCCTCCAACGATGACGTCAACAAACTTCCTGAAGATGACGCCCATTGAAGACATCAGGTCATTGGCGTCGCTCACCACGTTTTCCGGGTTTAGCAATGGTTCACCCGGAATATTGGGATTTGCCAGTCTGTGGAAAGGAAAGTGACTGACAAGTACGTCTGTATTTCGTCCGGTGACTTGCAAGGCATTCTCCCCCCCAAGGTGATTTGGGTTGAGCTGGTTTCTCGTCCTATTATCAGCCCCGGCATGGAAGTGGCAAGAGCCGCAGGCCTGGACACCGTCACTGCCGATCTGCATGTCCCAGAACAGGGCCTTGCCAACAACTTCTGCGCCAAGCCTGCCGATATAGGGCTGCAGCGCGGCAGGAATCCCTGCCGTATCGGTTGTCGGCCGGAAGAAATCTTCCTCATTAATCGGGATTTCGAGTTCGTCGACGTCCTCGGTATTTATGGTTCCAGGAACAAGTTCTTGAAGCACTCCGTTAACGACGGCTGGCACTGCCACGACCGTCCCGTCTGGGGGTATGGCCGGATGACTGCCCGGATTGGAGGCGAGAAGGTATCCGCATGTCGTGCAGGGCGTGGTCCCGTCCACCTCTCCGGGATCCAGCACAGCATTGTCAGAGCCCACCAGTGCGCCGATCACGGTTCGCAAAGCGGTTGGAGTGTTGAAAGCGTCGACCGGGACGGCCTCAACTGGATCGAACAGGGGGCCCGGCTGGTCCCAACTGATTTCCCCGTCAGTAGTGCGCAGGCGCAACGGCTGGCCGGTGAGGAAATTATAGTCCGGCGCCCAGATTTTAAGGGGCGGCATGGTCACTCCGAAGCCCGGACGGCGGACAATCGGATCAGTGGTGATGCGGGCATTGGGATCCAGCGGAAATTGCGGATCCTGGATATTGGCGTATGGGTTCCGCAGGAGTTGAATCAGTTCCTTCCACAACGGCGCCTGTTTCAGAGAACCCGCCGGACTAAGCTCAATCTCAACTTCAATTGGCAGTTCCATTGGAACGTTTGGCGTTTGTAACGTGTCCCCCGGAGCCGCTAAAGCAGAAAGCGGCAAGGCCAAGAACAAAGACAGGAGTACGGCCAGACATCTCGTGACATTGCCATTTTTCAAACTTCTTAATCTCATATTTCTTTCCTCCTTCATGATCGTACTCGTAGCAATTTGTCCCGTATTTTGAAGACCATCTTTATAGATCCGTGTAATCTTGATTAAGCCATTCTTGGACAAAACCCATAAACCTGTTGGACGCCGCCCTCACCTCCTTTGTCTTGTTTTCATCTCTGTCTTATTTCTGCCATTCGTTTCGAATGGCCAGGCTGGCCTCCGCGGCCGCCTGGAGGGAGCCCACAGTGGGGCTTCTCCACATTTCATCTTTGAAATCATGAAAACTTATTTTTTATCTTCATATTAGTTATGAAAGACGTCCAAAATCAATTTGTAGAAATACCCATTTTCACGTGGGTAAAAATACTCATAAGATAGGGAACTGATTACTTTTTTACCACCTTTCTCAATCTATCTTTTTCGAAAAGAAGGGGGACATAAAAACCCCCCCCTGTTGAATCGTTTGGATGGCCGAAAAAAGCTCTGTGCCCATGTCCTCCTTGAGCAAGTACCCTTCGGCACCCGCTGAGATTGCCTGTTTCAAATATTCGTTATCCCTATGGACCGTCAGAACAAGCACTTTCACACCGGGGTATGTCATTTTGATCTTGCGAGTTGCTTCGATCCCCCCGAGGTTCGGCATGGTGATATCGAGAATCACCAGATGGGGGGAGAGACTATTCAATTGGAGAAGGGTGAGGAGTTCGATCCCATCGTTGGCTTCTCCCACCACTCTCAGATCCGGTCGTTCCTCAAGCATTCTCCGCAAACTCTGCCGGAGCATCAAATGATCATCGGCTAACACAATATGGTAGGACATCACCATCGGAATCTTTCCCTCTTGAGATGGAAGCCTATCACCTCGGCCATTGGAAGACAATTCGCAGAAATACGTATTTTGGGATGGGTAAAACTACCCAAGGCCCCCCCCGGGGAATTAAGGAATTACGGAATTTAGGGATTGAGGAATTGTGGAATTGAGGAATTGTGGGATTATGAAATTAATAAGAATCGGCATTGGGAGGAATGATCCGGATTACGGAATGAAAACTAAAATTTAAGGATTGCTGGGTAACTAGAATAAAATTTAGGAATTTCCGGTTCCAAGAAAATGAACAAACTTAAAATTCTGAAATTCAGGAATTTGGGGGTAAGGAGTTAGAATTCCTTAATCCCTTATTTTTATAATCCCTCAAATACTTTCTAAAGCCTTTGATTTGTTTTCGACATTCAGAGGCAATTTCGTATATCCTGTCAAACTGATTTTTCGTGATATACTTACAATCCAAAGCTCGATACAATTGGGATTGAACTTCGCTGCACGATCTCTGGGAATAGCCCAGGAATCGAATGAATTCACGGGGGGACCCATCATCAAAACCCTCAGCTATATTATCCATGGCAGTTCCACCAGCCCTCCACATTTGGTCCCTTAAGCTGAAATCTCTTTTGAATTGGGTCTGTTGAATTATCTCAAAAATCGCCTGACATAATTCCCTGGCTTTGATCCAACATGGCAATTCCTCAAATTTCTTATATTTCATAATTTTTTTCTCCTTCTAATCCCTTAATCCCTTAATTCCTAAATCCCTAAATTCTTCAGATGTAGTTCTTTTGGATGGCATACTTTACAAGATCAGCGGTCTTCTTCACCTTCAGTTTGTCCATGATATTCGCCCGGTGGCGGTCGACCGTGCGGACGCTGATAAAAAGAAGATCGGCGATCTCTTTGCTCGATTTCCCTTCGGCGATCAACTTCAAGACTTCCCT
>Ga0154748_1008_pt1 | contig 9904 bp, 4 predicted proteins | sample Rifle2008BG16ft_FD_105756 | JGI IMG/M metagenome (GOLD analysis project Ga0154748, IMG submission 105756) | Deltaproteobacteria bacterium RBG_16_50_11
GTCGTTCCGGAGGTCATGATCATCAAGGCCACCTCATCCGGCTTTCCCTTCCATAATGCCTCGTCAAACCGGTTCGGCTCCGCCTTATCCAACTGTTCACCGAGTTTGAGAAGCTCCTGAAAACTCATTAACCACGGGTTGCCGGCATAGGTCCGCATGCCAGTAGGATCGATATGGATGAGCCTCCGCACATGGGGGAGTTGTTCCTTCATCTCCAGTAGCTTGTCAACCTGCTCTTGATCCTGGGCTACCACAAAGGCTGCTTGAATTCGATTCAGCATCGTCGCCAGCTCTTTGGCAATGGAGGAGGTGAAGAGATTCACCGTGATCGCGCCGACGGCCTGTGCCCCTATCTCTGCAAAAAGCCATTCCGGATGGTTATCCGCGATGATCCCTATATTCTCACCCCTCTTGAGACCGAGGGCCAAGAAACCTAAGGCCACCTCTTTTGTATAACGGAGGTAATCCGGCCAATTGTAGGCCAACCATATGCCGTACATCTTTTCACGCATGGCAATCTTGCCCGGCCCCAAGCGTTCGGCCTGTTTAAATAAGATCTGCGGCAAGGTATACTGGGCCAACGATGCCACGTTCTCTCGATCGACTCGGTTTGTCTTCCTCGCCCCCATATGAACGTTACTCCGCTCCGACCCATATTTTGGAATAATGGAAAGTTGGAATAGTGGAATATTGGGTTTTCATTCCATCCCATTGCGAGAAGGAATTACTTTTGATCATACTTTCATCATTCCATTCTTCCAACATTCCGGTTAGAACTTTATGGGTTCTCCCAAATAAGCCTTGATGACCTCGGGATGGTTTTGGATATCCTCCGGTGTGCCTTCCGCGATTCTCTCTCCGAAATTCAGCACCATGATCCGCTGGGAGATGCTCATGACAACGGACATATCGTGTTCCACCAGGATGATGGTCTGCCCCCAGGCGGCGTTCAACTCCAGCAAAAACCGGACCATGTCCTCCTTTTCCTCAAGGGTCATCCCGGCAAAGGGCTCATCGAGGACCAAGAGCTTTGGCTCCAGGGCCAGGGCACGGCCCAGTTCCACCCTCTTCCGCAGTCCATAAGGCAAGGAACCAACCGGTTTTTTACGAATGGATTGCATCTCCAGGAAATCGATCAACTCCTCCAGAATCTGACGGTGATAGACCTCTTTCTTACGAACCGAGGAAGAGAAGAGGGCGGCCTTGCCGATGCCGTAATCGCAGTAAAGATGCCGGGCCAAGAGCATGTTGGCCAAAACGGTGATTCCCGGAAAAAGCTCGATGTTCTGGTAGGTTCGTCCGATGCCTTTCTTGGTGATCTGATGGGGGTGATGGCCCGTAATGTCTTCTCCATTGAAGAGGATCTCGCCCTTTTGTGGATGGTAATATCCTGTAATGCAATTGAGAAGGCTTGTCTTCCCCGCGCCATTAGGACCGATGACACTGATAAGCTCACCGGTGTGAACGGTGAGATCAACATCATGGAGTGCCATCACACCCCCAAAGTTCAGAAAGATCTTCTTCACCTCCAACTCAGCCCGTCGATCGACGGGCTGAGCGGAGGTGAAGATGCTTGGCTGACTTCGAAATGCCTTCATCTATTCCCCCTTCGATGCCAGATCCTTACATTTTGGGAGCTTTCAATACCTGAACCTTCTCTTTTCCAGGGACATAGAAATTGGTCATGGGTGAATAGGTTGCATCTTCGTGAATCTGAACAATCCTTCCCTTAAACGAGCCCTGGTGGTCGGTCTTCGTATAGGTGGTGCTGGGGATAAGCCCTCCAAAGTCTTCATTCGTGAAAGTCTCCATGGCTTGATTGATGGTCTCTGCGTTGATCTTGCCAAATTTCCCGCTCGCCCTATGAGCCGCCCTCTCCTGAAGCATGGCGACGACTACGCCTTCCCAATAAGAGGTGTCGAATTTGTCTACGGTCTTGTATCTTGCCCACAATTTCTGCAGTAACTCGATTCCGGGTGTCTTGTCCTGCGGCAGGACACCGCAGAATTGCATGAAGAGGCGGTCCCGGATCAGCCCTTGTCCGAGTTTAAAGAAGTCGGGGTCCGTTGCGGTCCAGGTTCCAAAGAAGGGAACTTTGTAATTGACCTTATCGGCTGCCTTGAGGGCCGTGATCACTGCAGCAGGGAGAATCTGCACGAAGACATATTCCGCTCCCTTATCCTTCAGGCGGAGCATCTCGGTGGTGAGGTCGACCGTCGCCGGAGGGAATTCTTCGATCGTCACGATATTGATGTTATTCTTGGCTGCATACTCCTTGCTCGGATCATGGATCGATCGGCCGTAGACGTTATTGTAAGTCAAAAGACCAACTTTGGGAGCATCCTTTCCTTTGTGGATGGTACGGATATACTCCAGGACCGCCTGCGAATCTAGTTCATAGCTCCCGAAGGGAAGATACATGTAATCAACGGGGGCTTTGAGAATTCCCTGAAACGTAGAGTAGTTAATCGTGGGTATCTTATATTCCTGAATAATGGGCTTAATCTGAATCCCTGTCCCCGCATCCCAAGTAGCGATCATATCCTTCTTTTCTTCACAGAACTTCTTTACGAACTTGACCCCTTCCGGGACTTTATAAGCATGATCAACGATTTCCAAGTCGATCTTCTTCCCCGCAATTCCGCCCTTCACGTCATTCACGTAGTTGACATAGTCCCGGTGCCCTTTGGCATGGTACTGGCCCCAGGTAGAGGCTGGGCCGGTGAGGTTGATCACCGCCCCGATTTTGATGGGTTGGGCCAGCCCACCCGCCGTCCAACCGATACAAATTCCCAAAAGTATGGCGATCATAAATAATTTTTTCATAACGTTCTCCTTCGAATTTTTTTGTTAGAAACGGATCCCATCTTCTGAAAGAAAGTTTCCCCACCTTTTCTGTCCCTCCTTCGCTGAAAACCACGCTTGCGTGCTGAAGCGCACTTCGGCGCGCAAGCACGAGTCTATAGAGCGCGGATCAATCCGAGGAAGGTACCCCTCGAAGCTTCTATGAAGCCTACCGGGGTTTGCTTCGGAGGGTTCCGCCCTTCGAAGCACGTGGAGGACCCGTGGGCGTTAGGCCCTGGGGCTCCAATTCGGCGGGACATGAAAGAACGATTCCCACCCCCTTTCTTTGATAGAATTTCTCATCAAAACATCAAATTTTTAATTAGATTGGAACGAGGATTGTGCCAAGACAGCCAGACCTATTTTACGCATCTGAGAAAATATTGCAAGTAAAAAAATTCACCACTTGTCCGGGGCGGGGGAAATGCAGTAACCTCTTAAAATTGCAGCTGTTTAGCCAAATAAAGGTAAAGATCATGTCCCGGAACAGGGAAAGGCTTCGTGGCGCACACTTTCACGAATCAGCATCGACCTTTCTCCTCGTTCTGGAGTCCCCTTCAGGCGAAATCGCCTGGTTTACGCCCCAATTTCAAAACCGCCATTTGAAGTCCCGCCTTCGGCGGGATTTGCTCTGTTCCGGCTGCGTTGGCCAAAGGGATTTGGATAAACCGTTACTAAGAATGAATAGGTTCGGCACCCAAGAGATCAGTTTAACCGGACGGAGACGACCTTCGAAACGCCAGGGGCTTCCATGGTGATCCCGTAGAGGGTTTGGGCAGTCTCCATCGTCTTTTTGTTATGGGTGATGAGGATGAACTGGGACGTTTTCGAAAAATCCTTGATCAGATCGAGGAAGCGATTGATGTTGGCGTCATCCAGAGGAGCATCCACTTCGTCGAGGAGACAGAAGGGAGTGGGTTTGATCATGAAGAGACCGAAGATGAGAGCGATGGCCACCAGGGCCTTCTCCCCACCGGAGAGAAGGTCAATATTCTGGAGCTTCTTCCCCGGCGGCTGGGCCACGATGTCGATTCCCGTGGTAGAGGGGTCCTGCTCGTCGAGCATGATGAGGCTGGCCTGCCCTCCCTTGAAGAGTCTCGCAAAAACTTCCTTGAACTTCTCGTTGACCAGATAAAAGGCCTCGATAAATCGCTTCGTCGTCGTGCGATTGATTCGGTGGATTGCCTTCCTTAGAGAATCGAGGGCCTGCTGAAGATCGGTCTGCTGCTCCGATAAAAAATCGTGCCGCTGCTTCAGGACCTGATATTCCTCAAGGGCCATCAGATTGACCTCTCCCAACCCCTCTATAGCGGTCTTCAATTCGGCCAACCTCTGCGTCTTCTCTTCCCGGGAGAGTTCGGTCATCCGTCCTGCGAGATCGGATCCCAAGGTTGAGGTAAGGAGGGTCCCATACCGCTCCCGGACGGACTCCTGGAGATGCTGAAGTTTCAATTGATATTCTGAAACCCGCATCTCCTCCTCGTGAACCTTTCGGCGGACGTCTTCCAGTTCCTGCCGCAGATACTTGGAGGAAGCCTCCGCCTCCTTCCATTCATTCGAAAGAACTTCCACCTTCTCCCTCTGGAGAACGAGGGCTTCTTCGTCCTCGCGATGCTTCTTAAGATGCTCTTCCAATGCTCGCTCGGTTTGGCCGATTCGTTCGAGCAGGGAGGCACTCTCCGTCCTGCAGTCTCTAATTCCTTTCCCCTTTCGATGGATCTGTTCGTGGTGTGTTCTTATATTTTCAAAAAGCGTCACCCTCTGCCCCTCCATCCCTCTCTGCTTCTCCGCGATAGAGGCGAGAAGGACCTTCTTCTCCGTGATCTTCTCCCCCAGTTCTTCCGTCCCCTCCCTCACCTCCTCGACGGTCTTCTTCAATGACTGAAGCTCCTCCTCCTTCTGCTGCTTAACGGCTTCCTCCCTCTCCAGGTGGGACAAAACAGATCTCGTCTCCTCTTCAATCTCCCGTTGCTCTTCTCTGAGCTCCTCTTCTTCAAACTGGAGGACGTCCATCTTTTGCCGGGATTGGGAAAGCTCTTTTTTCAATTCTTCCAAATCCCTTTCCTGGTGGAGAAGCTCGATCCCCTTCTCCTGAATCTCGTCCTTTCTTTTCTCCAGCAGGATTTCCCTTTCCGCGATCTCCATCCGGAGGCGCTCCTCTTCTTCGGCGGCCTTTTGCCAAGCCTCTTCCTCCTCTGCAATCTTTCTCTCTAATTCCCGGATCACCCTCCTTCTCTCGAGGATGCTGAGACCCTGATCGAGACTTCCGCCGGAAATAACCCCGGACCGCTCTACGACTTCCCCTTCAAGGGTGACGAGGGTATCAAATCCTTTTTCCTGTTTGACCCAATGGAGGCCTTCTTCCACGTGGCTGACGACGCCGACTTCTCCAATCAGAAAATCGGCGATGGGGGCAAAACCCTCTTTCACACGGACGAACCGGAGCAGGGGCACGGGTTTCCCCTCTCCCTCCGTCCGTGAAGATTGTTCCTGATGTTCTTTTCCTTTCACTCCGACGGGGACGAAACTTCCCCTCCCCAGAGACTCTCTTTTTAGGAAGGCGATCGCCTCCATCGCCTCCTTTTCGCTTTCCACCATCAGGTATTGCAATCGTTGGCCTAATACCGCTTCCAAAGAAACTTCATAGGCTGATTCGGGTTCGAAGATATCGGCCACCACTCCTAAGATGCGCTTCCATTTATCTTGATCCTCTCTCTTCCGGAGAAGAATGGATTTCACCCCTTCCTCAAAGCCCTCATAATTCTCCTGGAGTTCTCTCAATGAGAGAAATCGGGACCGATCCTGCCTCAACGTTTCCTCGAGACCCCCTCGCTCCGCCTGTTTCGTGTGCAGGGCCTCCTTTAACCTCCCGAGCTCCCCTTCCCATCTTTCTTTCTCCGCCTGAAGCGTAGCTTGGAGAGAGAGCTTGAGTTCCCTTTCTCTCTCGATTCCTCCCAGGTTCTCCTCCCATTGGGTCATGCCCTTCTTCACCTCTTCCGATTCCTTCTCCTGGGAGCGAATCCTCTTCTGAAGATCCTCCTTCCTTTCTTCCAGATGGGCCTGACGATTTCTGAGAGAGGTCAGCTGGGTGAGGGTGTCGATCAACCGCCCCTTCTCCGTCTCCAATTGTTCGAAAACCTCCTTGTGGGTGGCTCTGAAATCATTGAACAGGATTTCCCATTCTTTCATGATCTCTTCATTTTCGCGGCGCTCCCTTTCGATTTCCAGTCCGCCCTGCTCGACTCTCCTCCGCTCCCTCTGGGCTCCTCTCCAGGCTCGCAGTCCCCCTCTCACCTCTTCGACCATCTGGGTCTCCTGCTTTCCAAGGCTTCCCCTCTCCCTCCTGAAGAACTCAAGCTCGCTCTCCATTTTTTGGATCCTCTGGCTCAGGTCGAAAACCTCCTGCTGAAAGGCGCGGAGTTTCTCCTCCTCCTCCATCCCCTTCAACCTCATCCCTTCAATCAACGCCTCTTTCTGAGCCGTTTGAACCGAGATCTCAACCTCCCGGTCGCGGAGGGCTTTGAGATACCCCCGGGTGGCCTCCCCTTTCTCGGACAGTTCGGCATACTCCTCCATGGCAAAACGAATTTCAATCTCTTTGATCTCTTTCCTTATCGTCTTATATTCCTCGGCCCGCTTCACCTGCCGCTCAAGGGTGACGGTCTGACGCTTGACCTCCGCAATGATATCCTGAATCCGGAGAAGGTTCTGCTGCGTGGCCTCCATCTTCATCAGGGCCAGCCTCTTCCTCTCTTTATACTTTGCAATGCCCGCTGCCTCCTCGATCAAAAACCGCCGGTCCTGTGGATTGGCTTTGATGAGATTTTCAACCCGTCCCTGTTCCACGATGGAGTAGCCGTTGACCCCAATCCCTGTATCTAAAAAGAGATCGGTGATATCCCTTAGGCGACAGGGAACCCGGTTAATCAGATACTCACTCTCCCCCGATCGGAAGAGCCGCCGGGTGACGGTGATCTCGTTATACTGCTCGTATCCTTTGGGAGGCGGACCCCCATCATTGGAAAAGGTCAGGTTCACCTCCGCCATCCCCAGAGGTTTTCTTCCCTCGGTCCCATTGAAGATCACATCTTCCATCAAATGCCCACGCAGATGTTTGGCGCTCCGCTCCCCAATCGCCCAGAGCACCGCATCCACGACATTCGACTTCCCACACCCGTTGGGCCCGACGATCGTGGTGATCCCTTCCGGAAGAGCGAGATGGAGCCGGTCGACGAAAGATTTAAATCCAATGGCTTCGACGGACTTGATCTTCATGAAATTCCCCTCATTTCCTCTATATCTAAGTTCGAAGCACGAAATCCGAAATTCGAAACAATTCCAAATGACCGAAATACAAAATTCAAAACATGTTGAAAATCTTTTTTAAATTTGGTCATTCGGGCTTGGGATTTGCCTGCCCCGTTAAATATGTGTCGAGCCACTTTTTTGTTTCATTTATCACAATGCTCTCGATAAGTAACATCATCGATTTCTAGCAAAATCATTTAACAGGGTGAAGATTTCGATATTCGAATTTCGGATTTTTTAATATATTCGATGGCTCTTTGGAGCCGCTGGATCACCACTTCACTCCCCAGGATCTCCATCACTTCATCGATGGGCGGGCTGACGGTTCTGCCGGTCAGAGCAACCCGAATGGGCTGCGCAATCTTCACTAAAGGCTCTCCGCGGGCCTCCGCTAATTGATGGATCAGACGATGGCAGCTCTCCTTATCCGGAATATCTTCTTTTTGAAGCGCGTGAATGACCTGCTCGAACATAGGGATCGTCTCTTCTCTCAGAAACTTTTTAGCGCCTCCTTCATCATAAATGATCTCCTTGGAGAAGTAAAATTCGGAAAGGTCTGCCATCTCCACCAGCGTCTTAACCCTCTCCCTGAGGGAGCGAACGACTTTCCTTAAACGATTGAAATCGAGCATCGCGTAACCTTTGGCTTCGATAAAGGGACGAACCTGTTTCACCAACTCATCACCCTCTGATTTCTTGATATACTGGGAGTTGAGCCAGTCCAGCTTTCCTGGATTGATGGCGGCCGCGGACTTCCCCACGGCCTCGAGGCTGAATTTTTCAATCAGCTCCCCCTTTGTAAATTCTTCCTGATCTCCGGAAGACCATCCCAGACGGACGAGATAGTTGACAACCGCCTCGGGAAGATAACCCATCTTCTTGTACTCCATGACCGATTGAGCGCCATGTCGTTTCGAAAGCTTCTTTTTATCCGGGCCCAGGATCATCGGAACATGACCGAACTTCGGCAAAGGATAATTCAGGGCCTGGTAGATCTGAATCTGGCGGGGGGTGTTGTTCAGATGGTCATTCCCCCGGATGACATGGGTGACTTCCATGGTGACATCATCCACCACGACCGAGAAATTATAGGTGGGGAGGCCGTCGCTCCTCAGGATGATCAGATCATCCAGTTCCGAGTTATCGAATTCCACCTGGCCCTGGATGAGATCCTCCACCACGGTTTTTCCCTCCTCCGGAGTGAGAAAACGTATGGCGCAAGGCCCCTCCGGATAGGGAGGTTTCCGGTTGAGGCAGGTTCGATCATATTTGGGTTTGAGTCCGGCCTTGAAAGCCGCCTCTCGCTTCGCCTCCAGCTCCTGCGAAGAACAGTAACACCGATACGCTTTTCTCTCTTTCAGCAGTCTCTCTGCGGTCTCCTGATAGAGGGAAAACCGGTGAGATTGATAGAAGGGCCCCTCGTCCCAATCCATTCCCAGCCACGTCATGGCATCCAGGATCACCTGAATCGATTCAGGGGTCGATCGGGCCACATCCGTATCTTCAATCCGAAGAATGAAGGTCCCCTGGTGATGACGGGCCAAGAGCCAATTAAACAGAGCGGTCCGTGCCCCTCCGATATGGAGGTCTCCGGTCGGGCTGGGTGCGAATCGTGTCCTTACCTTATCCATGCCTGCTTCTCCGCTCCTTTTCGTCTTTAGGCGACCAGGTCACTTCGAAAAGGAAAAAAGAAGGGTGGGGTTGTATGGGCGTAAATGGAAGAAAGGAAGATTTAAATGAGATCGTCAATGGCCTTAAGTGCTTCATCCAGTTTATTAGAGTCGGCCCCCCCGGCTTGAGCAAAATCGGAACGACCACCCCCGGTTCCTCCGATAAGAAGGGCAATCTTTTTGATCAGGTCGTTGGCACTGAATCGGCGAGTGAGGTCTTCGGTAATTCCCATAACCAAGGAAACCTTCTGTTGGCTCTGCCCTCCGAGAAGTATAATGCCCGATCCTATCCTTACTTTCAACTGGTCGACAAATTCCCTCATCCGCTTGGAGTCCTTCCCATCGACCTTTGCAGACAGGACGTTCACTCCTCTCACCTCCCGGACCTTCGAAAGGAGGTCTAAGATCTCCTGACTGGACAACCTTCCCTGAAGAGACGCAAGCTCCCGCTCCAATTCCTTCTGCTTTTCAAGGAGCCGCTCGAGCTTCGAAGAGAGCTCTCCCGGGCTTGTTTTAAGAGCATCGGCCATCTCCAGGAGTTCTCCTTCCTCCTCTTTGATAAACCGATAAGCCCCTTCTCCCGTCAGGGCCTCGATCCTGCGCACCCCCGCAGCCACCCCGGTCTCATTGATCATTTTAAAAAACCCGATATCGCCCGTTCTTGACGTATGGGTACCTCCACAGAGCTCGATGCTGAAGTCCGAAACCCTGATGACCCTCACCCGGTCTCCATACTTCTCTCCGAAGAGGGCCATCGCCCCCATCTGAAGGGCCTCCTCCACGGGCAGGACCTTCGTCTCGACCTTCAGGTTCTCCCGGATTTTTTGATTCACCAGGGCCTCTATCCGCTCCATATCCTCCCTCTGGATCGGAGCAAAGTGGGTGAAGTCGAACCTCAATCGGTCAGGGGCCACCAACGAACCGGCTTGATGGACATGGGTTCCCAAGATCTCTCTCAAGACGGCTTGAAGCAGATGGGTTCCGGTGTGGTTCAGAGTAATCGCTCTCCGTCGATCAGGATCGACCTTGAGGCTAACCCTCATCCCTTCCCTCACGCGCCCTCTCTTCACCTTCGCCTTGTG